>ERZ1034842.18-NODE-18-length-126942-cov-16.777889_pt1 | contig 126942 bp, 109 predicted proteins | sample MGYA00520634_ERZ1034842 | MGnify/ENA primary metagenome ERZ1034842 (study PRJEB33766, sample SAMN09781734) | gut metagenome | biome: gut microbiome | host: Homo sapiens | place: Madagascar | study: EMG produced TPA metagenomics assembly of the PRJNA485056 data... | reverse complement strand
AGGCGGCATCGGACGCGGCGGAGGCGGCATCGGGCGCGGCGGTGGCGGCATCGGGCGCGGCGGCGGTGGCGGCGGTGCGGGACGCGGAGCTAAAACGTCCAGCGAAGCTCCAACCAAGTCCACAATGTCGGCTGCCAAAGCAACGCCTTTGTCGCCGTGATGTCTCGGCGGCGGTCCTCCGGGTCCTCCTCCCGGTCCTCCCGGCGGCGGTCCAGGCGGCCGTGCAAACGCTCCGGCGGAAACAAAACCGCCAAGAAGCAGAATCAGAAATATCTTCGATCTCTTCATGCGTACCTCCTTCTTCTGTTGAAAGGTTCCATCTGTACTTATAACAGCATTATGGGAAAACGCAAGCGGCAAAACAGAACTTTTTCTAAAAAAAAGACGGATGGGAAAACTCCTCATCCGTCCTCAAAGCAAATTGCAGAAAATCTTATTTTTCCAAAGGCGACAGCGCGGCGCGGCGGCGTCCGATCAGATACGCCCACACGCCCTGGAACAGTGCAAGCGCCGTGCCGATCACATACGCAATGTTCAGGTTCAACCCGAAGCCGTACGGCCCCTTGTGCGCAGGCGAAGTCCACACGATGAATGTCACCACGATGAATGTCATGAACATTCCGGGAAGCAGCGTCACCCAGCCGTTTTTCTTCTGACTGAACAGCCAGACGGATGTTGCAGTCAGCGTGCAGGCGCCGAGCACCTGGTTGCCCCATGCAAAGTAATTCCACAGATGCTTGAACGACTCCGCGCTCATGTTCGACCACCAGAGAAGCCCGGCGACCAGCACAACAAGCGGAAGGCAGAGAAGCACGCGGTTCACGAGCTTCGTCTGTCCGATGTTCAGAATCTCCGCAAGGCTCAGGCGCAGACTGCGCATTGCCGTATCGCCGGAGGTGATTGCAAGAATCACAACCGCGATAATCGTCAGGACGCCCATCCAGCCGCCGAGGAAATACTGCGTAATGTCAACAAGAACCTGCGTCGAATTCTCCGCGAACTTTGTCGGAATCAGATTGTAAATGGCGAATCCCGCGGCAGCCCAGATCATCGCGATGACGCCTTCCACGATCATCATGCCGTAGAAGGTTCCGCGCGCCTCGCGCTCGGACTTCATGGTGCGAGCGACAATCGGCGACTGCGTTGCGTGGAAGCCGGAAAGAATGCCGCATGCGATTGTCACAAACAGACACGGCAAAATCGGGTTCTCCTCGCGGAAACCGAGAATCAGCGACTTCAGTTCGGGAGTCTCCAGCATCATTCCCGGAGTCGAGAACGAATACTGCCAGATCATCGAAAAGAAGATTGCGAACGTTCCGATCATCAGCATCGCGCCGAACAGCGGATAGATCGCCCCGATGATTTTGTCAACCGGGAAAATCGTCGCGATGATGTAGTAAACAAAAATCGCCACGACCGCAACCCAGAAGACCGAAACGGTCGGGAACAGGCGGTCGATCAGCCCGGCCGGGATGTTGATGAACACCGCGACGACCAGCAGAAGCAGGAAGCACATGAAAATCGAGAAGAGCCCGTAGAACGGTTTTCCCATTGTCTTCTGAATCAGCGCCGGAAGGTTCGCGCCGTTGTGCCGCAGGGACATCATGCCCGCGACAAAGTCGTGCACCGCACCGCCGAAAATGTTGCCGAGCGGAATGATCAGGAACACGATCGCGCCGAACTTCACTCCGAGAATCACGCCGATCACGGGACCGATTCCGGCGATGTTCAGCAGCTGAATCAGCATGTTCTTCCAGGTCGGCAGAACCAGGTAGTCCACTCCGTCATAGCTAGAGACCGCCGGAGTCTTCCGGTCATCGGGACCGAGAATTTTTTCCACGAATTTACCGTAATAGTAGTAGCCGACCACCAGCATTACGATACCGAGCAGGAACATTAACATTTTTACCTCCTTGAAGGTTAATGATTAAATGTCAAGCAGATGGAACTTTTTCACAAGCCCGATTATCCAGAGCAGCAGAATGACGGCGGGCAGAATCCATGTGATGTAGAACGAAAGCAGACGCGGGAAGTTGAATCCGCTTCCGGTGTTCGCTTCCGTCAGGAAGTTCTGAAGTCCCCAGCCGCGGCGGCGTGTGCAGAACAGCGTGATCATCAGAGCGCCGAGCGGAAGGAAATTGTCGCTTACGATAAAGTCCTCAAGGTCAAGCACGCAGCTGCCTTTGCCGAGCGGCTGGAATGTCTTCCAGAGGTTGAAGCCGAGGATGCAGGGAAGCGATAAGACGAAGAGCAGAATTCCCGTGACCAGAGTTGATTTCTTCCGCGAAAAGCGCAGTTCGTCGATGCCGAACGCAATCAGATTTTCCGCAACCGCAATCAGCGTCGTCAGAGCCGCGATGCAAAGGAAAAGGAAGAAGATGAATCCGCGCGCCATGCCGTATTCCATATTCAGGAAGACACGGGGAAGTGTGACGAAGATCAGTCCCGGTCCCTGGCCCGGCTCAACGCCGTAGGCGAAACAGCTCGGGAAAATGATGAGTCCGGCGCAGATCGCGACAAAGGTGTCGAGCGTAATGATAATGGTCGCCTCCTGCGGCAGCGACTGCGTCTTGGCGACGTAGCTTCCGCAGATCGCGATGCTGCCGATGCCGAGGCTGAGCGTAAAGAACGCCTGGGTCATTGCCGCATGAACCGCCGGCCAGAAGCCGCTCTGCTCCAGAGTCTTAACGCTCGGCATGAGGAAGAATTTCAGTCCTTCGGAAGCGTTCGGCAGACGGCACGCCTGAATGGCGAGTCCGATGAGCAGCAGGAAGAGACCTGCCATCATGAACTTGGTTACGCGCTCCACACCGGCCTTGAGTCCGGCGATGCAGACGGCCACGGTGATTCCGATCGCGATGTAGGTGAAAAGCATCTGCCGCCCGGGGCTGGCAAGGAAACCGTTGAAGAATCCCGGTACGCCGTCCGCGCCGACCTGCGAAAAGACGCCGGTCGCGAAATAGCAGGTGTAGGCGAGGAGCCATCCGGTGATGACCGTGTAGAACATCAGAAGGATGAGATTGCCGGAAAAGAACAGCATTCCGGGCTTTTCCCACGGAAGCGCACGTTCCGGATTCTTGAGACGCTTGTAGCAGCCGACCAGGTCGAGCTGTCCCGCGCGTCCGACGGAGAGTTCCATCACCATGACCGGGAATCCGAGCAGGACAAGGAAGAAGAGATACATCAGAACAAAGATTGCGCCGCCGTACTGTCCGCAGATATACGGGAAACGCCAGATGTTGCCAAGACCGATCGCACATCCCGCAGTCAGCAGGATGAAGCCCAAACGGGACGCAAGCATTTCGCGTCCGCCAGAAGATTGATTACTCACAAAAACCTCTCTTTAATTGTTGCATATCCGGCAATTTACCACACAATCGCCGATTCTGCAAATCCGGAAGCGAATTTATTTCAGAAAAATCGTCTCTTCACATTCCCTCTTTTTTCCGCACTTCCAGCGGACTGAGGCCGACCGCGCGTTTGATGAACCGTGTGAACGTGCGCGGTTCCGCGACCCCGCAGCGGAGCGCAACCTCGCGGACCGACGCATCCGTCCCGCGCAAAAGCGACATTGCCTGCTCCAGACGGTTGTTCAGAATATAGCGTCCCGGCGTTTTGCCCGTGTACTCACGGAAGAGATTGATCAGGTGATTCTTCGAAACGTGGAGCGATTCGCTGAGTGTTCCGACGTCAAAATATGGATCGTAGAGATGTGCGGAGATGATTTCCAGCGCCTGTTTCGCGATCTTTCCGCTGCCCATCGCGCAGTTCGTTCCGGAAGCAAACGCGAGCAGTTCCATAATAAGCGCCGCCGATTTACGCACACAAAAAGGGTCATCCTCGGAAATGTTCCGTTCCAGCTCCGCAAAACGGTCGGCGGGATAAGGCTGAAGCGCATGCTGAAGGCGCGGATATTGATACGAAAGCATGAATGCCTGCGCCCCGCACCGCCGAGTTCTGTTCCCGTGCGGATCTCCGCTTGCAAAATGCGGAATCTCCTGCGATATTGTCTCCATGAATGAAAAACAGGGGAAACTGAATGAAAACGATCGCCCGTTTTGATTTTTCCGTATGAATGCCGAAGGGAAAATGCACCCCGCGCATGTCGGGGTCGGTATGCCGTTTCCCGGCGAACGGTGCTGGGGCTGCACGATCGTCTGCAACTTTTCCGGCACGGAGGAGACGCAGACGATCCGCGGCAATGATTCAACTCCAGGTTCTGGCTTTGGCGCTCCAGACACTGCGCAAACGGTTCCTTGCGGAACTGGAGCATGCTCCGCGTTTCTTCTACGATGAGGAAGACGTCGACCCGATGACCGGAGAAACACTTTCCCATTGTTTCCCGTCCCTTTAACGGGACTCACACCTCCGTCAGCCGTTTCTTCCGGTACATCAGCGGAGTTTCCCCGGTGTTTTTCCGGAACGCCCGGATAAAGTAAATGGAGTTGCAGAAACTGAGTTCCTCCGCTATCCGGGAAACGGAGTGATCGGTATTTTCCAGCAGGAACTTTGCCTGACGGATCCGTTGTGCAAGCACGAACTGCGCGGGAGACTGTGAATAGAATCTCCGCCAGTGAAGATAAAACGCCCGCCGGGACATTCCGCAGGAAGCGATCAGCCGCGGCATATCAATTTTCTCCGCACAATGAGAATGCAGATACGATGCGGCTTCGCGGATCCTCTTCTCATTGAAATCCGGTTTCCGCGCCGCATTTTCCCGGAACAGAAACAGTTCCACCAGAATCCGCTGAAAAATCGCATCAATCCGTTCCGGGATCCCCGCGGTGTGCAGAGACTGCGTATAATGTTCCGCTTCCCCGAACAGCCGTTCAACAGGTCCGGAATAAACAATCGGCCAGATCGGCAGAGAAAAATCCATTCCGTACCGCTCCAGCACCATCACGCTCTCCGCCGGATAATGGAAAAAACACACCTCACGCTCTCCTGCCGAACGGAACGAATGGACAAGCCCCGGACTTTTCAGCACAACATGAGGAAACGGAGTGCGGTACTCTTTTCCGTCGATATGATCCACTCCGTATTCGTTCTCATCTCCCAGCCGGATGCAAACCTCCAGATCCCGGTATTTGCCGCGTCCGTACACCTTTCCCCGGAAGCGGCCGTAACTGGAAACCGGAAGTTCCGTATGAAACCGCCGCATCTCTCCGGGTATTTCATATTCCTGAAGCATCGTTCCCTCCTTTTCCGCATACTATAATTCCGGAAAAACAAAAAAACAACTTTTTTTGCACAATAAGTTTATTTTTATGCACGATTTGCGCTTGTCATTCTTTAAAATAAGACTATAATTAAAACATAAAAACAGGAGATTTTTTATGAAACAGTCATCACCGTGCAAATTAAACTATTTTTCCCTGATAGAACTTCTGATTACGATTGCGATCATTGCGATTCTTGCGGGTCTTCTCCTTCCCGCGTTGAACAAGGCGCGCGAGAAAGCGCATCAGATCTCCTGTGCCGCCAACGTCAAGCAATTCGGCATCGCAATGGTCCAGTACGCGACGGACAATGAGGATTATCAGCCGTCGTTCGACAAAACCAACAACCCCGCGATCAAGATGCGTCCGAACTTCGTCTCAAAGCTCTATCCCTATCTGACGACCGGAACGATTCCAGTAGCCGGACGGCTCATTAAAAGCTATTACTGTCCGTCGGCGGCGGATGAATCCTGCTGGTGGGGAAGCACCTACGCGGGACGCGGACTCACAACCGATCCGCTGACCTCCTACGCATGGAACGCATTTGCCGGAACCGAGGAATATGGCGCTTACTACGCCGCACGCCGTCTTTCCCGCTGCAAACAGCCGTCGTCGATCGCGCTCATGCGTGATTTTGATTTCCGCTGGAAACATCTTGATCCGGAATACACCTCTCAGGAAGAAGTCGGCCCCCTGATGGTAATTTCCAGCCTGGAAAGACTGCGGGCATATCCCGGATACCGTCATATACTCAAGGATAATATTCTGGCAGTAGACGGTCATGTCTTTCAGGAAACATTCGGCAGCTGTCCCGCCGATTACTATTCCCGGACCTGGCGGTTCGGCGTCATCTACGACGGAACGAACCGTCACTACCCCTACTGGCCTTTATAAAAAACATGAAAATCAAGGAGCCTATTATGAACCGTCACTTTCTGATCCCCCTGTTTGCCGCCCTGTCGCTAAACGCGGCGAATCTGATCCGCAACGCCAGTTTTGAACTGGGATGCGGAGACTGGAATCTTGTCCGTTTCTCCAGTCAGGACGCCATTTTCCGCAAAGCGGTTTCCGACACGGAAAATCCGGTTCACGGAATGCGGAGTCTGCGCATTGAGAATCCCGATGCGGACACGATCGAACTCAGCGGCTGGGAAATCCCGTTAAAAAAAGATCACACATATACTCTTTCGTGGTACGCAAAGAGCAACCGTCCTCTGCGGCTTCGCGGCGCCATGATCGCGGAAAACCGGGCGAAACAGTGGTTCGTCTATACCTCGTTTGTCAACACGACTCCGGAATGGAAACGCTATCAATGCACTTTCACCGCACAGGACAGCTGTGCATTCATCCCGAAATTCATCTGGGGAAACTGGGGGGAAACCGCCAGCACAGCGACACTTTGGATTGACGCGGTCCAGCTGGAGGAAGGAGCAAAGCCGACCCAGTTTCATCCGTATGGAGAAACGGAGCTCTGCGCGGAACTTGATTCCCGTCTGTCTTTTGACAAACAGCCGCTGACCGCGACCGTCAAAGCCGTCAATTACACGGAGCAGGAGAAAAGACTTCCGCTTCACATTCAGCTGAATGATACGTTTTTTCCGCTCCCGGTACATTCTCCGCCGGCAACGGAACTCGTTATCCCCGCCAATTCGGAAGCCAAACTGACGGTTCCTCTCGTTCCGGATCGTTACGGTCACATGCGGCTCAGTGAAAAAAACGGTCTTTTCACCAGTCTGTTCTTTGCCGTGATCCCGAAACCGGCGACGCCGTTTCATCTTTCGGCAACGGCAACAGGGCTTGAATACAATTTTGCCAAAATTGCGCATACTCATACAAAACTTCCGGACAGCACTTGTCTCATGGGAGACAATCTGGAAGCACACCTTGCGTTCTTCCGCAACTCCGGCGTCTCTCTGCTGCGGGTCGGCAATCTGGGGACCGCATTCAGCTGGAACCGTATTGAAACATCGCCCGGCAATTTCGACTGGAGCGAAACCGACCGTCAGATCGCTCTTGCGGAGAAATACAGTCTGAAACTCATGCCGGTGCTCGGCAACATGTTTTATCTGCGGGACCGACCTTGGGGCAAACGGAGCTGGTCACGCATTCCCGCCTTTGTGATCCGCAACGGGAAGCGGTATAAAAATCCGAAACAGAGACTTTGGGACGGCGTTCTGCCCGACCATAAAGACTGGCGGAATTACGTCGCCGCCTTCGCCGCACACTGCAAAGGAAAAATCGCCGCATACGAACTCACCAACGAACCCAATATCACAATCCGGGCGGAAGATTATGTGGAATACGTCAAGATCGCCGCACAGGAGATCCGTAAAGCGGATCCCGCCGCTCTGGTGATCGCCGGAAGCCTGACCGCGGATTATGACGGCAAGCTCAGTCACTATCTCTCCCTGCTGAACAGCTCCGGCGCGCTCGCCGCATGTGATGCGCTGAGCTTCCACCCCTACTCCTCCCGTCTCGACAGCAGCGCTTATCCCGCCGCGGCGAATATTCAATATCTGAAAGAAAAATCCGGCGGCAAAACGCTTTGGAACAGCGAACTCTACTATTTGTGGGATCCTCCGAAAAAATTCTACAATCACGAGCCCGTACTGTTTTCCGGAATGAAACCCTCCCATCTGTTCCGCCGGTTCTCAATAGACTTTGGCGAAGGCGTCATTCAGAGTATCCTTCTTTCTGTCAATCATCTGCTGACGGTGGATGGAGACCACACCTGGCAAGGTTCGCCGGCTTTCCTTTCCACCGCACTGATCCCCAACGCGATGTATGCGGCCTATGCCTCCGCCTCATTCCTGTTCAGCGGGTGCCGCAGTGAGGGAAAAGCGGAAACACCGGCGGCGGCAACCGCCTACCGTTTCCGTCACCGGGACGGCAGACCTTTCACGGTCTGCTGGAAAAAAACGGATACAGAAACGGTCCGTCTCACACTTCCGCTCGAAACAGAAGTCTGCGACCTGTTCGGCAATCCGGTTGCACATCAAGGAACAGTCGATCTTACGGAAAATCCTCTCGTTCTGTACCTGCCGGAGAACGGTCAGACGCATTTCACGACCTCCGCTTCCGCCGATTAACGGAATACCGGCCTACCGCCTCCAACCGACGCGGTTCTTTTTCTAAGGAACCGCATCATTTTTTATATTGCTACGGCATCTAAATATTTAACATCATGAGACAAGTCTTTCCTCGGACTCCATTGAGGCATATTGGATGTTTTGGCCGTTGAAAAACCGTCGAATATGCAGAGGTTTTTTCTGGAATCGCTTCATATGAGATCGTGCATTCTGCTCCATGCTCTTGTTCTGGAGTCAGTTTTTTTTGGAGAGGGCTCTTTTCAAATCGCTGTTCATGTGCTCATCCGGATTCAGCTCAGGACTGTAAGACGGAAGATAAAAGATTTCTATCTCATTCTTATGCAATTCCAGCCAGGAAACAAGTTCACGACTATGATGAACGCGAAGATTATCCAGAATCAGGAAGATTTTTTTGTCTGCGGTCTGAATAAGACGTGTCATAAATCTCTTGAGAAGTCCCGCATTCATCATTTCACGATAGAACATAAAACGGACTTTTCCCCGATTTGTTATGGCACTGATCATATTGATTTTCTCCGGTCTTCCCTTGACACGCTGAACCGGTGTTTTTCCACAAGGCGCATATGATTTTCCAACAACATTGTCGCTTCGGATCCCTGTTTCATCTCCCCAGTTGATCTCCGCGTTTTCTTTTTTGGCACGCTTCACAATCGCAGGATAAGTATCCTTCAACCATTCCTCCACTTTCTTCTCATTCCGTGCGTATGCCCGACGGATCGGTTTTTGAGGCGTGAAATGCCACCTCGTCAAATACAAACCCATTGTCCGAACCGGCATTTTGATTCCGTATCGTGTTTGAAGCAAAACGCTGACCGCATTCCGATCCCACAGAGCAAAATCCATTTTCAACTGTTCCGGACTCTTGTCGATCAGAAGTTTCTGAATTTCTTTTTCCTGCTCGGCAGTCAGTCGACGCCGGGTACCAGCTTTTCGCCCGCGCTTCCTAGGTTCCAATGCTTTGATTCCGCTCTTCTGCCATTCCTTCAACCATTTGGCAGCTGTTTGACGCGAAATCCCGACGGCTTTTGCCGCCGCTGTGTAGGTGTGTTTTATCTGATTCGTCTTCCAAAGATGAATCAGAAGTTTCCTGCGCTCTAAAAGCGCCTTGCCTGTCGTTTTTCTGCAATCAATGTCCATAGAAGCAATGTATCACAACTCCGCAGAAATACAAGCCAGATTTGTTAAATATTTAGTTGCCGATTCTATAACATAACCTGCATTCACGCATATTCAAGCGGGTTCATTGACAAGTCGGCTATATATCTAGCCAACCTGTCAATGGACAATATTCCGAAGCAATGTAAAAAGGAGGAGAACGGAGAGGAATACGCCCGTGATTTTACGGGTGAAAAGCGGAAAAGGCTTCTTTGCATCAAACGCATATTGCCCGGCGACAAACCAGAGATAGAGCAAAAACGGAAGAAAAAACATGTACAGGGGATTCAGCTGAAACGCCGTCCGGAACTCGCCGTGAAGCAGAGCGCGCGTGGCGCGGGTCACGCCGCAGCCGGCACACTGAACACCCATGAGACGGCGCGCCGGACAGAGGTCGTAGCCTAGATTCTCCGGCGGATAGACATAGAGGACGGCAAGAACCGCAAGCCCGCACAATGTCAGAAAAACATAGCCGTATCGTTTCATCTTTGAAGAATGAACACGCAGGTTGAAGCAAAGAAGTTCGGCCAGAGATCGGCCAGACGCGCAAAAGGATCCGTCCGCATCGAAAGAGGAATCTCGCGGAGAATGCGGATCTGCTTCTCCTTGCAGAGACGGCGGAAGTCCGCGATCGTGGCAAGGTGGATGTTCGGCGTGTCAAACCAGCTCCACGGCAGAGTCTTCGTCTCCGGCATATCGCCGAACAGGAGCTGAAGACGCGCCGAGCAATGCCCGAAATTGATGAAACTGATGATGCCCGTCTTGCCGACGCGGAAAATCTCGTCAAGCAGCTGGTCGGGACGCTTCACCGCCTGAAGCGTGCGGCTCAGAATCACAAAATCATAGCTCTGGTCGGCAAAATCCGGCAGACCTTCATCAAGATCCGCCTGAATCACCGGAACGCCACGTCCGGTACACTCAATCACTTTCGACTGATCGCATTCCACACCCATGACTTTGCCGTGCTTGAGGTCGGCAAGCAGACGCAGCAGGCGTCCGGAACCGCAGCCGAGGTCGAGAATGCGCGAGCCGTCAGGAATCATCGAAACGATCGTAGTCAGGTCGTCACGGGAAAGCGTGGTGTCGTGGTTGAGACGGAGATTCTCTTCGGTCATTTTGCCGCCTCCGGTTTAACGTTCGCAAGAAAGTTTGAAATCAGACGCCCCAGCGTGTCGTCCTCCAGCAGAAACGCATCGTGTCCGTATGAAGATTTGATGTTGCAGTAGGTCACATCCAGACCGTTTTTCAGCATTCCGCGCACCATTTCACGCGACTGTTCCGGAGGAAACAGCCAGTCGCTGGAGAAGGAAACTACAAGCGTCTTGCACTGAATCGGAGCAAGTCCCTTTGCGAGATCGCCATTTGATTTATCCGCAACGTCAAAGTAGTCGATGGCGCGGGTGATGTAAAGATAAGCGTTTGCATCGAAGCGGTCGACAAAGCGCATTCCCTGGTGTTCCAGATAGCTCTCCACGCTGAAATCTTTATCGAAATCGAACGAATAATCCGTTGCCGACTGGAGCTTGCGTCCAAACTTGCGGCGCATGGATTCTTCACTGAGGTAGGTGATGTGCGCAAGCATGCGGGCGATGGCAAGCCCGCGATCCGGCTGGTCGGTGTAATGGCCGCCGTTCCATTCGGGATCGCTCATGATGGCTTCGCGTCCGACCCAGTTGAAAGCGATGGACTGAGCGGAAATGCGGGAAGTCGTCGCGATCGGGATGATGCTTTCCATGCAGTCCGGATAGAGAAGCGCCCAGCGGAGCACCTGCATCCCGCCCATGGAACCGCCCGCGACGCAGAGCCATTTCCGGATTCCGAGATGATCCATGAGCTTTTTCTGCGCATGAACCATGTCGGCGATTGTGACGAAGGGGAAATCCATGCCGTAGCGCGTCCCGGTTGCGGGATTCATCGAGCCGGGACCCGTGGAGCCGGAACAGCCGCCGATCACGTTCGAGCAGACGATGAAATACTTGTTTGTATCGAACGTTTTTCCGGGACCGACCATGGTATCCCACCAGCCGGGCTTTTCATCGGATTCGGAATAGTAGCCCGCAACATGAGCGTCGCCGGAAAGCGCATGTTCGATGAGAATAGCGTTGTCGGCATCCGGAGAGAGGGTTCCGTACGTTTCGTAACGGAGAGTAATCGGAGCGAGGAGCTGACCGCACTGAAGCTTCAGCCCCTCGTTGAAAGTAAAGTCCTGCGGGGAGACCTTCCCGACGCTGTTCTGGAAATGTTCAGGTTTCATCGGATGCAACTCCCCGGGCTTGAAGAACCGGACGGATCAGGAAAGAGACTCTCCCGAAAGCGCCTTGAGTGCTTCGAGGTATTTTTCGCGCGTCTTTGCGACAACTTCTTCAGGGAGAGCGGGCGCCGGCGGGGTTTTATCCCAGTCGAGGCTCTCAAGATAGTCGCGGACGTACTGTTTGTCAAGACTGACCGGCGAGCAGCCGATCTGATACTGATCCTTCGGCCAGAAACGGCTGGAATCGGGGGTGAGGACTTCGTCGATGACGATGACTTCGCCGTTGTACTCGCCGAATTCGAATTTGGTATCGGCAACAATGATTCCGCGTTTTTCCGCATAAGCGGCGGCTTCGGTGTAGAGACGGAGTGCGAGCTCTTTCACGCGGGTCGCCTTTTCGGTTCCGACCAGCTTGCAGGCCTGCTCAAAACTGATGTTCTCATCGTGTCCCTCGTCCGCTTTCGTGGAGGGGGTGAAGATGGCTTCATCCAGTTTTTCCGCCTGACGGTATCCGGGGCGGAGTTTCTGTCCGCAGACGGTGCCGTCTTTTTTGTAGGAGCTCCATCCGCTTCCGGTGATATAGCCGCGGACGATGCATTCCAGAGGAATGGTCTTGGCTTTTTTCACGAGGATGGAGCGTCCGGCAAGGTCTTTCTCGACGGATTTGAGAACCGCCGGGAATTTTGATGCGTCGGAGCAGAGCACATGATTGGGAGCCCAGGAGAACAGATTGAACCAGAAGAGGGACATCGCGGTGAGCACGCGGCCCTTGTCGGGAATTCCGTTCGGCATTACGCAATCGAATGCACTGATGCGGTCAGTCGCCACAAAGAGGAGACTGTCGCCCATGTCATAAATATCGCGCACCTTGCCGCGATGCACCGGTTTCAGTCCCGGGATCTCGGTTTCCAGCAAAGCTCCGTTCGCATCATAACGCATGACAGATTACCCCACGGAAAGGATTTTGACTTTGGTGAGTTCCTGTCTGTGACCTTTGCGCAGACGATAGCCTTTGCGGCGTTTGATCTTGAAAGCGATGAGCTTGGGACCGCGGAGGTGTTCCACGATTTCAGCTTCGACTTTCGCGCCCTCGACAACGGGGGTTCCGAAATTGACATTTGCACCTTCGCCGACCGCGAGGACCTGATCAAAGGTAACTTTGTCGCCTGCGTTTCCGGCAAGACGTTCGACCGCCACGACTTCGTCGTTCGTGACCTTCAGCTGCTTTCCGCCAGTGCTGATGATTGCGTACATAATATTCTCCTTTAAGGTAATGTTTCGCTACAGAGTTTATTAATATAACTCCCTATTTAAATTTTGCAAGTCCCTGTTTAAAAAATCTTCTTCCACAAAATTTCAGAAAATAATGCTTTCCCGATTGAATATCCACACAAATGAGTGTATTTTATAAAGAACGCAACAGAAGGAAAACTCTTATGCTTACTATGATTATTTCTCTCGCGCTCGGCGTCCTCGTGTTCGCATCGACACGCTTCGGAGCGGAATTCTCCACCGGCTGGGCCGTCGCCTGCGCCATCCTCTCCATGTTCATCTTCCAGCTTGCCGCCGCGCTCCTCATCCGCCGCGCCGTCAACGCAAGAAACCTCCAGATCCAGGCAATCATCATGGATGTGCAGAAACGCCTCGAGGCAAAACAGCAGCACTTCATGCGGCATCCGCTCGGAAGCCAAAAAATCATGATGCAGCAGCTTGAACAGGAACAGACCGCCGGACTCGAACGCGCGCTCGCCGCGTGCGACATTTTCAAGCCGCTCTACATCTGGAACTTTCTCCTTGCAAAGCAGATCAACACCATGAAAATGGCGTTTCTTTTCCAGCTCAAACGCTTCGATGACGTCGACGCCATCATGCCGAAATGCCTTTTCCTTGAACCGCAGGCTGTCTGTATGAAAATGGTCCGTCTTTACAAAAAGAATGATCCCGCGCTCGACAAGTTCTTCCGCAAAAAAGGCGCAACGCTCAAGAAGGACAACTGCGTGCTTCCCGCCCTGCTCTACGCCTGGATTCTCCTGAAGCAGGGCAAAAACGACGACGCCTTCACAGTTCTCACCAACGCCAAGAAGAAGAGTGAAAACCCCGTTCTCGTCGCCAACTGGGAAGCGCTTGCGAACGGCAAGATCAAACAGTTCTCCAACGCCGGACTCGGCGAAGCGTGGTATGCGCTCGGACTCGAAATGCCGAAGATGCAGCGTGTTCAGCAGCAGCCGCAGTACCGCTACCGCTGATCTGATTTTCATACACAGAAAAAAGCGCCGCTCACAGGAGAGAATCCCGTAAGCGGCGCTCTTCTTTTATCTGCAGCGTTCCGTTATTTCAAATTCAGCGGGAAGATGTTGCAGTTCTTCCGCCCAAGTTCAAGAATACGGGTGAACGTGCCGCTGTCCGTGCTGATTTCCGCCTCGTACGTGCCGTAGAAACCGTGGAACTGGTTCAGCGCGCCGTCTTCGTAATCCAGCTCCGTTTCCGTGTGCCATTCGTGCTTGATGAGGTGTTCCAGAACCTTGAACGCGGGTTTCGGCGAAAAATCATAGTTGACGAGTCCCGCGCGCAGACTGTTCTCGCCGTCTTCACTGCCGAGCGGAGCGTAAGCGGCGGTTCCGTCGACCAGATTCCACCAGGTAACGGCATTGACCGCCGGATGGCTGAACCACAGACGGGACAGCTTTTCCGTAACAAGCTCCTGAAACGCATCGCCATCCCCGAGGTCGCGGCGGCTCACGATGCTGACCTCCGAAAAGTTCACCGGAATTCCCAGTTTCGCATAAAGATCCAGACACAGGAAAAGAATCCGCGGATTCAGGAAATTTTCATGCTCCCCATGCAGGAAGTTGTCGAACATGTGGAACTGAAGTCCGAGTCCGCCCACACGGCAGCCGTGTTCCTGAAGGGAACGGATCAGCAGATAGACCGGCGTATAATCGCCGTTGAAGTCCCACCAGCGGCGGTCGTCATTGTAAAGAAGCGTTGCATTCGGAAAATAGCGGTCCGCCATCCGGAACACCCGATGAACATGGTCATCAGGGTAAACGACTTTCCCCGTCGGCCACATGTGCGGCAGACGTGTCTGCGCCTCGTTCACACAATCCCAGAGAAAAATTTTGTCGCCGTAACGCTCCGCGATCTGCGCCATGCGGCGGTCGAGCTTCCGCATCACCTGCGCCGGATTGTTCGGAAGCCACGCGGGTTTGAAACAGTGCCAGCAGAGCGGATGTCCCTTCGGCAGAATCCCGTTACGGCTGCAGAACTCCACAACCTCATCGGTCGGAGGACGGCGGTAGACCGGACGGCTTCCGGTTTTGAAGCGCAGCTCCCCCTCCTCCGGTTCGAGATCGGACCAGTAGAACGGAACGACAGCTTCGTTGAACAGAGAAGCGAAGACCTCTTCATATTTCCGGTTCTGTTCCGCCTCCGGGAACTGATTCAGCATGAAAGCGTTGCAGCCGAACAGAAACTCATGCGTCTTCTGCTTCAGACGGATTTTCGCGCGGCTTACAGGCTTGCCGTCGGGGCCGGTCAGACGGATTTCCCCGAAACCTTTGCGGTACATCTCCGTTCCGGAGCGAATCCGGAACTCCACTTCATCATCCTTGCGGACAAGATACTTTATCAGTCCTTTTGCAAAATCGTTCATCATGATAACTCTCCTGTGAGGTTGGTGATTTCCTGGGCAATGCGATCCAGCTTGCGGCAGAGCGCCGCATTTTTTTCCGGCGTCGCCTCCGCAATCGGAATGTAGCCGCCGAGCGCACCGATAAAGACATTTTTCCGGGTGTAAACCGGACGCGCGGCGGCAAAAAATCCGTTGTCCGTCCGGTCTTTGGCACAGATGCCGAGGCGGCGGATTTCCGCGAGTTCATGCTCCATCTCCGGCCATGCTCCGGGCGGAACGGGGTTGGATTCCAGAAACATTTTCCGCTCCGTTTCCGGTGCGAATGCAAGCAGGACATGCGTAGTGACGCGGCTGTAATTGAATTTGCGCTCCCGTTCCACCGCTTCCGGATTGACCGAAATAACCGAATTCCCGGAAACCGATGCGATCATGAGCCGCTCCCCGTTGAACAGCGTTGTCAATATGAACGAATCGCCCGTCTCCTCCGCCGCTGATTTAAGCAGCGGAAGCGCAATGGGACGAATCCGCTCCGCAAACGATCCGGCTTTGCAGAGCATGGCGCATTTTTCTCCCGGCGCATAGAGTCCGCGTTCCTTGCGGCGGATGTAACCGCAGAACTCAAGTGTCTGCATCATATTCCGCGCAGTCGTTTTCTGCATGCCGAACCGCTCCGCGATCTCCGCAAGCCCAGTTCCATCCGAAATCATCGAACTCTCCAGAACATATTCCAGTACGGAAAACGCTTTCGCGACCGATTGTATCGACGGCTTATTCATTATTCTCACCTATTGTTCATTATTATTGAATAATATAATATCAACCTTCCGCATGTCAAGCGTTTTCCGGAACTTTAAAAAGAAAAAACGCGAACCCGGAGAAAAATCCGGATTCGCGTAAAAATGTTTTTTCAGAGAAAAATCAGCGGTCGACGCGTGCGCCGGCTCCGCCGACAAGCTTCTCAACCTCTTTGAGGGTCGCCATGCTGGTGTCGCCGGGCGTGGTCATTGCGAGCGCTCCGTGCGCCGCGCCGTAGTTCACGGCAAGCGCGGGATCGTCCTTCTCCATCAGACCGTAAATCAGGCCGGAAGCGAAGCTGTCGCCGCCGCCGACGCGGTCGAGAATCTCAAGTCCGTTGCGCTGAACCGCCTGATAGAATTCGCCGCCGTGCCAGAGAATCGCGCCCCAGTCGTTCACCGTAGCGGTTTTCACCGTGCGGAGCGTGGTTGCAACCGCCTTGAAGTTCGGATACCTGGCGACGACCTGAGCGATCATCTTCTTGAATCCTTCCACGGGAAGCGTGGTGAGCTTTTCATCCGCGCCCGCGACTTCGAAGCCGAGACATGCGGTGAAGTCCTCTTCGTTGCCGATCATCACATCGACGTATTTCGCGATTTCCTTGTTCACTTCCTGCGCGCGCTCCTTGCCGCCGATGCCCTTCCAGAGAGAGGGACGGTAGTTGAGGTCGTAGCTGGTCATGGTTCCGTACTTCTTCGCGGCCTTGAGCGCTTCGATCACAACGCCGGGAGTCGTGTCGGAAAGAGCGGCGAAGATTCCGCCGGTATGGAGCCAGCGGGCGCCGAGCTTGCCGAAAATGAAATCCCAGTCGATATCGCCTTCCTTGAGCTGTGAAACGGCGGTGTTGCCGCGGTCGGAGCAGCCGACTGCGCCGCGCACGCCGAAACCGCGCTCAGTGAAGTTCAGACCGTTGCGGACGGAGCGTCCGATGCCGTCATAGGAAACCCACTTGATGAGAGAGGTGTCAACTCCGCCCTGAAGGATGAAATCCTCGACGAGACGTCCGACCGGGTTGTCGGCGAAAGCGGTCACCACGGCCGCGCGCTTGCCGAAGCAGCGGCGGAGTCCGCGCGCCACATTGTATTCGCCGCCGCCTTCCCAGACGCGGAAGTTGCGGGTGGTGTGAATGCGTCCCTCGCCGGGATCAAGACGGAGCATGACTTCGCCGAGGGAGATGATGTCGTAACGGCAGGAATCGGGGGATTTGGTCTGCATGATTCAGTTCCTCACTTCTTGATGTACTTGGCTGCAATGGCGGCCGCCTGGCGGATGGTTTCATCGTCGCACTTGTTCAGCCAGGTTCCGCCGACAGCGGCGACTTCCGGGATCTGAAGGTAGGATTCGACATTGACGGGTTTCACTCCGCCGGTCGGCATGAACTTCACTCCGAGGTGCTTGTACGGGGCGATGATGGATTTGAGCATCGGAATGCCGCCGCAGGCTTCCGCGGGGAAGAACTTGAGCATCCGGCAGCCGAACTCCATTGCCTGTTCCACTTCGCTCGGCGTGCAGACGGCGGGGAAGAAATCGAGATTGCATTTGACCGCTTCCGCAACGACCTTCGGGTTGAATCCCGGAGCGACGGCGAACTTCGCGCCCGCATCGAACGCGCGGTGAAGATCTGTGATGTTCAGAACCGTTCCCGCACCGACGTACATTTCGGGGAAACGTTTGGAAACTTCGCGGATCACCGGTTCGGCCGCCGCCGTGCGGAAAGTGATTTCCGCAGCAGGAAGACCGTTTTTGCAGAGCTGTTCGCAAACCGCAAGACCTTCATCGAGTGTGTTCAGGACAAGAACCGGAACAATTTTGATTTTTTCAAGCTGTTCAGAGAGCATGACTGTTTTCCTTTCTGTAAAATTTGCTCACGATGGCAATTTACTGTATGAACACGAAAAAAGCAAGCTCATTTCTGCAAATTGTTCCCGGAATGTTCCTGTTTTGTCAGCTCATAGGAGAATACTGCGCCGGACGGCTGGAAAACATTCAGCTTTGCCGCAAGCGAACCGCCCTTCCGGATCAGCGGAATCTCGTTGAGACGCTTTCCCGCCATATCCACCGCAAACAGACGGTACTTCTCTTCCGGGTTGACGTTCAGCACAATATCCGCTTCGCCGCGTGCGGCAAGGAAGGGCGGGACTCCCCAGCTCTCCATCTTCCGGCAGTCCTTCGCGGAAAAACGCATCCGGCTCGCCGCGCTGTCGGTCAGGTGCATCAGCAGAACCCGCCCCGACTCCGCAAGCGGCTTCCCGTCCAGAGAAACCGCTCCGAACACGCCGCGCCCCTTCCGGTTTTCCACGCGCAGGAATTTTCCGTTTCCGCGCGTTCCGGCGGGAAGAACAAACGCTTCGACTTTCGGGGTCACAGCACGCAAAGTTCCGCGCGCCGGAGTCAGCTCCAGAGCACCGCCGGCCGAACGGAACACTCCGCCGGGCGTCAGCTCCGCAAGACGCTTCTGCAGAGCGGGACGGCTCACAGAAAGCAGTTCGCCCTTTGCACCGTTTCCCGCGCCGAATCCGCCGACCGGACCGAGCAGCCCGAACCGTTCGTATTCCACAGGGAAGAGATCTTCAAACGGAATCTGCGTTTTCTCTTCCACTACAAACCGGAACTCCGGACCGGGCATCGAGTCAAAACCGCCGTCGAAGAACAATGCCGCGCCAAGCGCATGCGAGCAGAGCTTTACCGGATCCGTCGCAAGATCAAAAAAACCGTCCGTGCGGCGTCCGTACTGATACTTTTCCGTTCCATGCGTGTAGGCAAACTGAAACAGCCCGTCCCACCGCTGAAGAGCGCCGTATGCGCCGAACAGAACCGCGGCTTCCGCGCGGAACGGGTTCGGGCGTCCGGTATCATACTCCGTCACCATGAACGGTTTGCCGAGCAGACGGCTAGGGAAGAGCCGCGCCGGGCTTTCCGCAAAACGTGAAATTGCGGAAGCGTTCTGAGAAAGAACCGGAAGCTCCCATGCCTTCCCCGCGAATTCGGGATGATTGTAATAATGATGATTTTCGACAAAATCGTACATCATCCGCATTTGCGCGAGCTTCGGCCCCACGCCCATGTTCTGATCCGAAAGCGGTTTCCCGCAGCCGAGCCCGCGCACAAACTCCTTCATCTGCGCATACCGGCGGTTGTAAAGACGCGTCAGGAAATCCTCGTATGCAAGATTCCGTTCCGCTCCGGCGGGAAGAACGCGCCCGGATTTTGCAAGCTCCGACTCAAACGCCTCGCGGTAGAGCTTGCGGCAGGCGTCGTTGCACTGGTGTTTCGGGAAAATGTTATCCTCGTTGACCAGACCGAGACTGATCAGCGCAGGATCATCCTTCACCGCAACCTTCGTGTACGGATTCACATGATTCAGAAAATTTGTTGCCGCGCGGCGGAAGTTTTCAAACACATCGTCGCGCAGAAAAAAGAGCGCCTTGTAAACGTCGAAATCGGTAAGACGCCTGTCGATGCCCTTGAGTTCGCCGGCCGGGATGCGGCGCGAAACGAACAGATCGGTCTGCCAGTAAATCCCGCGCCTGGCAAGCGCGGATATGAAATAATCAAGCTGCTCCATCCGCTCCGGATTGAGCTTTGTGGAATCGTGCGGATCCGCAATCAGCGAGTCATGATGATGAATGCGCACGGCGTTGAACCCGTGACGCGCCAGGCGGTCCGCCAGACGGTCCGCCCACTCTTTTGAAACGAACGGCGCCTGTGAACAGATGTTGGTTCCATAGAACCGCGCGGGAACGCCGGGACGGTCGCGGAACTCGAAGCGTCCGTTGCGGATCACCACCGGACCGTACTTGCCGGCGGGGGCGTCGAGCCGGAACGAGAAGTCCAGCGCACCGCCGGCAGCCGGATCTTTGATGAAGTTCAGAGTCTTCCACTCTTTGCCGGGAACGATATAGTGCGGAACCGATGCGATGCGCGGCGCGGCGAAATCGCTCACCGAAGCGGCGACAATTCCCCAGATGGCGTTCCCTGCGGACTCAAACGCAATCCGCGCGAGCGGTTTCGGCTGAAGAGGGAACTGCGAGCGGTAAAGTCCGACAAACGAACTGCGGTTCTCTCCCGTCCAGACGACATCCCCGTTCGGAACGTCGGAGGGCTGCCACCAGTTTCCCGCGTCGCGCCCGTTCCGCAAATCAAAGCGGTCGGACGAACCGTCGCGGTAAGTCACCGTCACCGTGCCGAGTTCCGCACCGCCGGACTGCCAGGCGAGTGAGTGAAGCAGATAGAGACGTCTGCCGCGGATGTTTCCCGCAATCTCCGTTTCCGCCTTCGCGGGGAAATCCGGACGGCGGCGGCCGCGCAGCATGATACAGCTTTTTTCACCCTCGCCGACGGTGAAGCGGATACCGTTGAAAAGACGGGTTCCGGGCTTCAGCATCCGCAGGTCGTTGTCGGGTCCCTGATCGGTCCAGCCGCCCTTGCCGTCATTCGGAACGTCGTCACGCAAACTCATGTTCATGGCGGCGGAAAGATCAAGCGGCGTGCTTTCAGGAGTTTCGCGGCGAATCCGGATCGTTGCGCCGGCGGGGAACGGCTTTTCCGTTTCGCGGACAAGCGAAATGCGGATTTCAAACGTCGAACCGTTTTTGTAGCAGCGGTTGTCCTGAATCAGAATCTGAAGTCCGCCGGAAAGGACCCAGCTTCCCGTGCGGTCGGTCAGACGCAGCTCTTTGCAGTAACCGCTGAACAGACGCGGCTTTTTCTCCGCATCCAGCTTGACGGGAAGGAGAATCTCTTTTCCGCCTGCGACGACGGTGCGTCCCTGCCATTCATCGGCGGGAAGCAGGAGATCAAGCACGCCCGAACGGAGCGGAGTATCCGAATCAAACGACGCGCGGAAGGTATAGCGCCACTCCCGGTCACCGGACTTCGCAAGTTCGCCGCAGGAAATTCCGAGGGAAGATTCCGGCAGACGCAGTTCGATCTTTACGCGCCCCTGATTGAGCTCGACCGGGTGAAAGAACCGCCGTTCGGGGCCGCCCTGGCGGTAGCCGCGCCACTTCGGTGTGAAAGCGACGAATTCGAGTTTATGCTCGCCGAACCGCAGAGTTCCCGTGCGGTCGAACTGAACGTTTTCCGCGAAAACCGCGACGGAGGAAACAAGAAGCGAAAGAATCCATTTCAATTTCATGTTCAGTCCTCCGGATGCCAGTTCTTGTCGGATTCAAGAATGAACTTGTAGAAGAAATCGCTGCCCGATTTTCCCACAACCGGGGTGCGGACTGTGCCGACATGGAGATCGGTGTAGACAACGTTGCAGTCGTGCAGTCCGTTGTGCCGCGCGAACGGAACACCGAAACCGCTGTTCTGACGGGTATTGGCCACGCGGATATGTCCCTCGCTGGATGTATCGGGAGCCTCTACGTTGCATTTGACCGTTTCCGCAATCAGGACCTTCTGCGATGCGCGCTTCACCTGTGAGAGCTTGTACGTATCCGTCACAGATTTCTGATAAGTCCAGTTCATTCCGAACACGATGTTCTGCCAGAACCACCAGTTCAGGGTTTTATGATTCGCAAGCGGCTTGAACGTATCTGTCGGAACCGAGGGACAGACAAGCAGTTTGGAATCCATCATTTTGTTCAGGATCAGCGTCTTCGCCCAGCCGATCTGCCCGGCATCGTTGTTTTCTTTATTGTGCCAGACAATCGGAAAATGTTCATCATAATCATTCTGGTACATGGAGACGCTGAGCCCCATCTGCCGGCTGGCGTTTGCACATTGAACGGTTCTCGCCTTTTCCCGTGCGGAATTCAGCGCGGGAAGAAGCAGCCCCGCGAGGATGGCAATCACGGCAATTACCACGAGGAGCTCCACAAGGGTAAACTCCGTGCGGCGAGTGTTCTTTCTGAATCGGTTCATTTTGTTCCTTTCTTATTTTATTTTCTGAAGTTCATAGGCAAATACGGCGCCGGAGGGCTGAAACACTTTCAGAGCTGCACTCAAGCTGCCGTTTTTCCGCACAAGCGGTATTTTGTTCAAACGTTTTCCCGCAGTGTTGACAGCGAACAGGCGGTACTGTGTTCCCGGTTCCGGATTCAGCATGATTTCCGCTTCACCGCGCGCGGCGAGATACGGAAGCGTGCCCCAGCTGTCGAGCTGTTTCATATCCGATGAAGCGAATTTTGTTTTCGTCCGGTGCGAATCGGTCAGATGAAGCAGAAGAATCCGGTCTGTTTCCTTCAGTGGACGGTTATCCGTCGAAACCGCCGCGATGACGCCGCGTCCGGCCAGGCTTTTTGCGGAAAGAAAATCGCCTTCCCCGCTCCTGCCCGCAGGCAGGACAAATGCCTCGCAGACATCGGAAACAGCGCGGAATGTCTGCGCCTTCCGGTTCAGCTCAATGCGTCCGTCCAGACTGCGGAAGATGCCGTTTTCAGATTCAAAGTTTTTTCTCTCAATCAGCCCAGCGCGAACAATGCGGACAATCAAATCATCCTTTCCCGGCGCGGCGTCAAACACCGGAAGGCGCGGAAGTGAATCTTTCGGGAAGGCCGTTCCGGGATTGAGTATCGCAACGGTATCCGGCGGCAGAAGTTTTTCCGCCTCCGCATTTTCTCCGACGACCACCCCGACCCGCGCGATCTGTCCGAGCAGGGAGATAGAGCCGTTGAACGGGGTTTCAAACGGAATTTCATCATGCGCAGTCAGCCGCACGGCAAACGCCTTGTCCGCCGGAGGAATGCCGTTCTGCGAAAACAGCGCGCCGCCGATGCGCACGCCGAGACTCTTCACCGGATCAACCGCAATATCGAAGAAACTGCCCGGCGCATCCTCCTTCATAATCCGCTCCTGTCCGTGCGAATAAGCGAACTGGATGAGCATATCCCATCCCTGCAGTCCGCCGTATGCGCCGATAACCGGAGCGCCTTCCGCGCGGAAACGGTTCGGATACGCATAGTCCCACTCCGTCACCGCGAACGGCTTGCCGAACAGACGCGAACTCGCGAGATGCCACGGAACGGGGAACGAACCCGCAAGCGCGGAGGTCTGTCCCGAAAGCGACGGCAATTTCCACGGAGTCCGCGCGAACGCCGGGTGGTTGCTGTAGCCGTGTACATCCACATAATCGTATTCACGCCGCATCTGCGAAAGTTTCGGCGTGGTTCCCATGTTCTGATCCGTCAGCGGGCATTTGAGTCCGAGCGAACGGACGAATTCCGTCATCTGGGCATAACGTTTTTCGTAAGTTTCCGTCAGAAAGCGTTCGAACTGACGGGTGTGTTCGCCGGGGCTGACGTTCTGCGGCAGGTTGTTCGCCGCGCGCCACTGCGCGAAGCGTTCTTCATAGAGCTTGCGCGTGAACGGCTCCGACGCCCAGCAGGACTTGATGTTGCCTTCGTTGATGATGCTCACCGAAACAAGCACCGGATCATCCTTCAGCGCAACGCCCGTGTAGGGGTTGACGTGCGCGAGATAGTTGCGGACATGCGTCTTCCAGTTTTCCCACACCGAATCCAGAATCCAGAACATCGCCTTGTAGGAACCGATGTTTGTGAGACGGCCGGGATACTCCGGGATTTCCCCGGCAGGAAGACGGCGCGAAATATAAAGGTCGGTCGTCAGATAGATCCCGCGCTTCTTCAGACAGTAAATCAGATAATCGAGCCTGTCGTTTTTCTCCGTGTCCAGTTCATATGTCCGGTCCTTGCGTCCGATTCCGCCGTCATGATGATGGATGCGGACGATGTTGAATCCGTACTGCGCCATGCGGTCGGCGAACCGCTCCGCCCATTCGCGCGGCAGGAACGGTCCGGCGGAACACAGATTCGTTCCGTAGAACCGCTGCTGCACTCCGGGCTTGCCGGAAAACTCGAAATGTCCATTCCGGATCACCACCGGGCCGTACTTGCCCGCGGGAGCATCCAGCTTGCCGGAGAAGTCGAGAACCGAACCGGGAAGGACATCACGGGAGAAGTCGACCGGTTTCCACTCTTTTCCAGCCGTAATGTAAAACGGCACACTCATGAAGCGTGGCGGACGCTCGTTCCCGACCGATGCGGCAACAATCATCCAGACCGCCCGGTTGGCCGATTCAAATTCAATTTTGCGGATTTCCTTTTCCTGAACCGGATACGCACTGCGGTAGAGTCCGACATATGAACTGCGGTTTTCTCCCGTCCAGACCACTTCGCCGTTCGCGCGCGGACTCGGCCCCCACCAGTTGCCGACGTCGTAGCCGTTGCGCGGCCGGATGGTTTCGGTTGTGCCGTCCCCGTATGTCAGAGTCACCTTGCCAAGCTCGGGCGCGGAGGTTCCCCATGCGGTTGCATGAAGCAGGAAAAGCCAGCGTCCTTTTATCCCCGGAGCGACCGCCGTTTCCGCTCGAACGGGCATGTAATCACGCGCAATTCCGGCTAGAACCAGACAGGAGCGTCCGCCGTTTTTCGCGGGATCGATGATGTCGAATTTTGTCCCGTGGAACATCCGGAGCCCGGGCTTGAGCATGCGCAGATCGTTCTCCGGTCCCTGGTCGGTCCAGCCGCCCTTGCCGTCGGATGCGATTTCATCGCGGAACCCCATATTGACCGCCTTGCGCAGATCAAGCGGTGTGCTGGAGTACGGACGGTATGTGAGTTTAAGATGAAGCTCCCGAACGCTCTCTTCCGTCTTCTGCATACGCATCAGCAGACTGAACGTTTTTGTTCCCGGCCGGTAATCGTGAAGATTGAAATAAACCGGCTGTCCGCTTTCGATCACCAGCGAACCGTTGTCGCACGGGATTTCGATTTTCCGCGCCGAACCGCTGCTCAGAGAAAGATTCTTTTTTCCCAGCGGAAGACGGAACGGCTTGCCGTCGAACACGAGGGAACGTCCGGCAAACGAACTTGCGGGAAGTGCGGTGCGCAATGTGAAATTGTATTTGACATTGCGAAGCGTGAAATCATATGTGTACTGATTTTCCGCGACTCTCCGGAGCTCCCCGGAAAACGGGATTTTCTCCGAGTCCGACAGCAGGACTTCGCCCGCACTGCTCCAGCGCCCCGCCTTCGGGTCGCGTTCGAGTTTATCAAGCTTCCACTCCTTCGCGGAACCCTGCGTATAGTTCCGTCTGTTCGCATAGTTGTCTCCGCAGAAGAGGAGGCCCGCCGCATCAAGTCTTCCCTTGACGTCGAGCGAAACCGGCGCCGCCGCGAGCACGGCGGAAAAAGCAAAACAAAGCAGAGAAACGGCAAATCGGCAATTCATGATACAAGTTCCTTTCCGTCAGTTGTTGATCGGCGTGTAATCCGCCATGTCATACGCAAAATCCCAGTTCTTCGTTTTGAAAACCATCTTCATCGCGCTCTTCGACATGGCCGAAGCCGAACCGCCGGCCTGAATCGTGTTGACCGTTGAAGCGCTGTGAATCAGCCACGGACGCGACTTCACATCGTAAGTGAATTTGAAAAAGCCGTCGCTGAGAAAACGTCCCTGCGCATCCCGGGCGGACGCCTTGCGGACATCGACCAGCATGAGCAGATCTGCGGGACTCTTCCAGAGTTTCGCCCATCGAGCCTCCGACAATCCGCCGCCCTGATGCCGGATGCTGTACGGCGCATGGCGGACCACCCCGCTCCCCGTGTAGCTCGCGGCCGCCCCCTGATACGCGAAGTCCAGATTGTAGCCGTAAGTGTAGACAAGCGGACGGTTGTACGAATAATTTCGCGGATCGCCGGAATTCGGACAATGGAAAATCGCATACGGATTTTCTTTTTTCAAATCCTTCGGAAGATACCCCGCCTGCGAAAAGATGGTTCCCCAGTTGAGACCGGAATCCGTCTGCACCCAGACATACCCGTTGAAATCGTTCGCGTACATGTGAATAATCTGTCCGCACTGCCGCATATTGCTCAGACATTGAATCTGCTGAGCCTTCTGCCGGGCCTTTCCAAGCGCCGGAAGAAGCATCCCCGCGAGGATGGCAATCACAGCAATTACCACAAGGAGCTCCACAAGGGTGAAATTGCAGATTTTCCATTTGCCGTTCAGCAGATTCTCCCGGCAATTCACGGTTTGTTTTCCCTTCCCTGATTTATTCCTCTCAGCAAAGGGACTTCCGGCTTTACAACCTGCAGGCCAAAGGACGTTTCCTATGCCCGGCATTCCGTTTTTCCCCTCTTCCATATTCATTCTCCCTTGTGTCTTCATCTTATATTTTTTGTGTCGTTTCACGTTTGATCAATCTTGTCGGCACAGCAATTGTGCGGACAGGGGATTTGGAGTCACGTATCCGCTCCAGTGCGAGTTCAACAACGGCTTCCGCGAACGATTCCAGATTCGGATCGATCGTTGAAAGCGCAGGGTAAACACATGTACAGAACTCCGCATTGTCCTGTCCGATCAGAGAAATCTCCTCCGGAATTTTCTTCCCGCGACGCAAAAGTTCGGAACAGAGGGAGAGTCCGCAGAAATCATTCTGGAGCAGAAGCGCATCGAATCCGCGCGCAGTCACCAGCTCCGCAATCGAAGCGAATATCCGGCGTTTTTCCTCCATCGTTCCGGAGAGCGACGGCAGAGCAAGAATATTCGCCTCCATTCCGGGAAACAGCGAAAGGAACGCGGCACGGCGTGCGCGGAGCGTGTCATACGCCTCGTAATTTTCCGAAAGGAGAAGCGCGGGATTCTTCCGTTTTTCGCGGGCGAACAGCGCGGCGGCCTCCGCGTATCCGCTCGACACATCGCTGTAGACCGAAGGATAACCGTCGACCGCTTCACCGCCGTAAAAGACAATCCGTCCGAGCTTTTTCAGTTTCTCGCTCGCATCGTTGGCGGGAGAAATGACAGCATCCACGCCATACTGAAACAGGGTCCGGCACGCAAGAACCAGCTTCTCCGGATTGTCATGCGTCTCCGCAACCAGAATCCGGTAACCGCGGCGGTCGGCTTCGCGTTCAATCGCGGCGAGCTGGCGGAAACGGACGGCCGCATCCTCGCTGTCGACCAGCACGCCGAGCGTATGCGAAGACTGCCCGGAAAGTTTCTGCGCGGAAAAATTCGGGATGTAATTCATCTCTTTCGCGATTGCGAGAATCCGTTCCCGTTTCTCCGCAGAGACCCGGATGTTCCCTTTCGTCCCGCCGCTCAGAACCGCCGAAACAGTTCCCTGGGAAACCCCCGCTTTCTTTGCTATATCCGCTAGCCTTACCATAAATAACCCTCTTTGATTAAGCGCTTTATTAAATTATACAACAAAACCCCGTTTTTGTCAAGGGGGGAAAAGAAAAATTATTGTATTTTCGCTGAAAACCGTTCGCGGTAACGGCAATGCAGACAGAGCGGCTCGCGGACTTCTCCACGCTGGAACGCGTTGCGCATCTGTTCGAAGCGGCGCGAAAAGAGAATCTCCTTCAGCGGCCTTTCCGCGGCGTTTCCAAAGTTCATCACGCCGTCCGCATCGAGACAGCACGCGGTCACTTCGCCCGTGCAGAGAACCCCGAACTGGCGGTGTCCGCCGTGACAGAATCCGCGCGCGGAACCCGCCGGAGAATTCAGCGACGGCCATTCGAACGAGCGGTCCCGGTGCAGAGAAAGCCGCGCGGCAAGCGGCACGCTCCCGAACTGTTTCAAAAAGCCATCCAGCTTCACGCCATACCGGGCGGACAAACAGGCACATTCCGCTTCAAAATTGCCGACATCCCACAGGCGGTAATTGATACGCAGATTCGGGTTGGCGGAACGGAGCGAATCGCAGAATCCGCAGATTTCCTCCAGCGTTTCCGCGGGAAGCCCCGCATGGAGAGAAATATTGAGCTGATGAAAAACCGGATTTTCGAGCTGCGCCGCGTTTCCGCATCCGAACAGCGTTCCGTTGGTCGTCATGCAGAGCGGCAGATTGACCGAGGCGGCGATCCGGGTGAATTCGGGAAGCGACGGGTGCAGCAGAGCCTCTCCCATGACATGCAGATACGCCTGCTCCGCAAGCTCCGCCACTTGCGGAGCCAGACGTGCAAACAGTTCTTCGCTCATCCGTGCGGGCGGACGCCGTGTCCCGGCGCAGAAGGGGCAGTTCCGGTTGCAGACGTTTGTCAGCTCCAGATAAGCCGTGCGGAAACGCTTCGACATTCCGGTTTATTTCGTTTTGAGGGAAACGGGATCCTTGAGAAGCGCTTCTTCAAGTTCGCTCTGCGAAAGGATCAGCGCCTTGACCGGCTTCCATCCGGAGAAATTCCGTTCCGGAGATTCGCCCGTCACGACCAGTTTTTTGCCGGAAAGCGGACTCGTCCAGATCAGGGAGATCTGCACTTTCCGTCCGGGCGCGCCCTCTCCGGTGCGGATGTAATCCATCCATTTTTTGACTTGAGCGTCGCGGTTCGGTTCTTCAACGGGCGTCAGATGAAATTTTGTCGCGGAGACCACAGGCTCATTGAAACGGATTTCGTTGATGTCGCCGGCCTCAAGTTCGGGGAAGAAATTTGCGATGAAATTGACCGATGCTTTTTTTGCGTTTTCATACGCCGTGTCCGCAGGGATGAAATGTTTGCAGACGACCTGATTCGGGGTCCATCCGCGCTGAGTGCGTTCACCGGTTCCATCCACGACGAGCGAGAATCCGGACTTCGGCAAATGCCAGACGAACGCGGTGTGCATGAGGTCGTATTTATTGGATTCGCGCACCTTCCGGCTGTCGAAACGGTTCGGGCCGTGTCCGATCGGAGAAAATTCGGGACTTGCATACGCGGAAATCATTTCCGACATCAGGATCGGGTCGTTGTAGCGCACGAAGTTGCGGTCGTTTTCAGGCAGATCGCGGCTGTTTTTGAGAGCGTATTCGCGAGCCCGTTCCGCGGCGTCCGTCCGCCAGTCTGTCCGGCACCCCGCCGCCAGCAGAAGCAGCGGAAGAAAAAGCAGAGATATTTTTCCGAAAGTCATCATCAGTTCCTCGATAATTTTTTCATTAATATAGTCCGCTTTCAGAAGTTTTAAAGTCTGCGGAGAAAAAAAAACGGCGGACCGGACGTTTCCGGTCCGCCGGAAAAACTTTTTCTCACCGGAAAGTGGCGGGGAGGGCGAGAAGCTGATACACCAGAGTCTTCGCGATACGGTCGTGACCGGCGGCATTCGGATGAAGACGATCCGTGTCCGCATCGTGGAAGAACTGCGCATAGGCGTCATTCACCGGGAAAAGACCGCTCACGGCAAACAGATCAATCACGGGAACCGACCAGAGGCTTCCAGCTTCGCGCAGGGCGGAAATGTAATCGTCCACATAAACGTCGATGTCGTTCGGGAAGGTCTCTTCCGGCTGAACGTTCGTGCCGCCGAAGTTCGCATAACCGCGGTGAACCGGAGTCAGCAGAATAATCTGCTGAAGCGGGAAATTCTCCTTCAGATATTTCAGCCCGATGTTGATGCGGCCGCGGAAGGTGTCCGGATCCATGCAGAATTCTCGGCGCTGTTTCTTCATCACTGTACCGTGCGAATTCACTTCCTCCTCATGCGTTGCGAACCATTCGCCGAGGGGAACGTTGCTGTTGTAGTCGTTGGTTCCCATGAAAACAAGAATCGCATCAAGATCCGTTCCGTGATCCTGTTTCAGCGCTTCCGCCTGCTTGACGAGTCCGGCCCAGCTCCAGCCGTTGATACCGTAAACCAGATGTTCGATGCCGAGGTAATCGCGCAGAAACTGCCAGTAGTTTTTCGTGGTTCCGACATGACATTTATCCGTAATGGAATCGCCCAGGAAGGCGACCTTTTTCCCGTACCATTGAGTTGTTCTCATTTGAAAACATCCTTGTTTTAAAAATTTCCTTATCCGGAAAGATAGCACGTTTTTCCGCCATTTCCACACGCTTTTTCAAAAACTCGCGTTCTTTGATTGAAAAATCGCCGTTTCGGTGTAAATTTACGGTATCAGAAAAACTCTAAAACGAAAGGAAACTCATCATGCAGGCTTTACAGCGCAATCCGAAATTCCAGGGCAGAAAAGGACCCGTCGTCCTCGCCATCATGGACGGTGTCGGCATCGGCAAATACAAAGAGGGAGACGCCGTTCTCGACTCCCCCACGCCGTTCCTCCACAAACTCATGGCAACCATGCCCTACACTCAGCTGAAAGCGCACGGAACCGCAGTCGGTCTTCCCTCCGACGCCGATATGGGCAACTCCGAAGTCGGACATAACGCAATGGGTGCCGGACGCGTCTTCGCGCAGGGTGCAAAGCTCGTCTCCGAGGCCATCCGCTCCGGCAAAATGTTTGAAGGCAAAACCTGGAAAAAAGCCGTGGAAGAAGCGAAAAAAGGCGGAACCATGCACTTCATCGGCCTCTTCTCCGACGGCAATGTCCACAGCCATATCGACCACCTCAAAGGCATGGTCGAAGAAGCGAAAAAGGAAGGCGTCAAATCCATCCGCTTCCACATCCTTCTCGACGGACGCGACGTTCCCGAGACCTCCGCGCTCGACTACGTTCTCCCCTTTGAAGAATACCTCAAAGGTCTCAACGCCCAGGGGCTTGACTACCGCATCGCTTCCGGCGGCGGACGCATGAACATCACCATGGACCGCTACGGCGCAAACTGGGATATGGTCCGCAAGGGCTGGGAAACTCACGTCGCGGGAAAAGGACGCTTCTTCAAGTCCGCTCAGGAAGCGATCGAAACGCTCCGCGCAGAGACCAAGGCCATCGACCAGGATCTTCCGCCGTTCGTCATCTCCGACGACGGCCAGACGCCCGTCGGGGCAATCAAGGACGGCGACGTCGTCATTTACTTCAACTTCCGCGGCGACCGCGCGATTGAAATCAGCGAAGCGTTCGATGATCCCAAGTTCGACAAGTTCGAGCGCGTCCCGAATCCGAAGGTCTTCTACGCCGGCATGATGGAATACGACGGCGACCTCCACATCCCGAACAACTACCTCGTCAATCCGCCGGAAATCAACAACACCATCGGCGAATACCTCTGCAACAGCGGCGTCCGCCAGTTCGCCATCAGCGAAACGCAGAAGTACGGACACGTCACCTACTTCTTCAACGGCAACCGCTCCGGCAAGTTCAACGAAGAGCTCGAAACCTATCAGGAAATTCCCTCCGACATCATCCCGTTCGAACAGCGCCCGTGGATGCAGTGCGCGGAAATCACCGACGCCGTCATTGCCGCAATCGAATCCGGCAAGTACGACTTCATCCGCCTCAACTATCCGAACGGCGACATGGTCGGCCACACCGGCAACTACCAGGCTGTGCAGGTCGGCATGGGCGCTCTTGACCTCTGCCTCCAGAGACTCGCAGCGGCCGTCGAAAAAGCGGGCGGAATTCTCCTCTGCACCGCCGACCACGGCAATGCGGATGACATGTTCGAGCACGACAAGACCGGAGCGGTGAAGCTGGACAAGAACGGCGAACCGCGCCGCAAGACCAGCCACTCCCTCAACCCGGTTCCCTGCTTCATCTATGACCCGGGCTACAAGGGCGAATACTCGCAGGAACTGAATTCCGGACTCGGCATCAGCTCCATCGCGGGAACCTGCGCCGAACTCCTCGGATTCGTCGCCCCCGCAGAATACGATAAATCCGTCCTCACCTGGAAGTAAGCCATGAACGACACGCCGATCCTGCTGGTCGATTCGTATGCGCAGATTTACCGCGGCTTCCATGCCGTGCGCTATCTCTCGACTCCGGACGGCGTGCCGACAAACGCCGTTTTCGCGATGACGAAATTCCTGCTCAAACTGCACAGGGAACATCCCTCGCAAAACGGCGCATTCGTGTTCGACAAGGGCAAGCCCGCATTCCGCATGGAGCTCGCCCCCGACTACAAGGCAAACCGTCCGCCGATGCCCGATGAACTCAAAGTCCAGATTCCCGTCATACGGGAACTCGTCCGGGCATTCGGGTGGAGCCTCATTGAACACGAAGGTTATGAAGCGGACGATCTGATCGCCTCGCTCGCAAAAGCTTTCCCGCAAAACCAGGTCTTCATCTTCTCCGGCGACAAGGATATTTCGCAGATCATCGACTCCCGCGTCTCCATGCTCGTTCCCAATCCGGCGGGCGATGTTGCAAAACGCGGAATCGAAGAGGTCAAGGAGAAGTTCGGCATTGCACCCGGGCAGATCGCCGATTATCTCGCGCTCGTGGGCGATACCGCAGACAACATCCCCGGAGTCCCCGGAGTCGGCTCCAAAACCGCCGCCGCACTCCTCAACCAGTTCGGCTCCGCGGAAAACATGTTCGCGCACCTCGACGAGGTCAAACGCGACACGCTCCGCAAAAAACTGGAAGACGCCAAAGACCGGTTTGCAACCAATCTCAAACTCGTGCGGCTGGATGACGTCCCGCCGGAAGGAACCGTCTGGACTCTTGACAGCGTCCGCCGCTCCGAACCGGATTTCGCCGCAATCCGCGCAATCGCAAAAAAAATGTCGCTCAAAAGCATTCTCAAAGAGATCGACGCGATTGCCGGGCCGGAGCCGCCGGAGCCGGAAAACGACCTGTTCGCTTTCGCAGAATCCGCCCCGGAACCGGAAACTGAACCCGAAAAAGCGTCTGACTCCATGACGCAGATGGATCTGTTCTGATGCCACTTGAACTCATACTCAAAGAGGGACGCGAAAAATCCCTGCTGCGCCGCCACCCCTGGATCTTCTCGGGAGCCGTTGCTGAAATCAACGGCGAACCGGTCAAGGGCGCCGACATTGTAATTGGTGACTCCAAACACCATTTTCTCGCACTCGCATCGCTCTCCCCGGAATCGCGTCTCACCGCACGCGTCTGGACGTTTCAGGAAGATGAAACCATCGACCAGGCATTCTTCGACCGCCGCTTCCGGAAGGCTTTTGAACTGCGCAAAGCGGCATTCGGCTCCCTTCCCGACGCGTTCCGCCTCATCAATGCGGAATCCGACGGGCTCCCCGGCGTAATCGTCGATATCTACAGCGGCTATGCCGTCTGCCAGCTCAGCTCGGCGGGCGCAGACTTTCACCGCGCGGAAATAGCAAATGCCGCTCTGCACTACGCAAAGGGTGTCTACGAACGCTCCGACGTCGATTCCCGCACAAAGGAGGGACTCGAACCCTCATGCGGGCCGCTCGCCGGAGAAGAACTTCCCGCGACAATCGAATTCACCGAAAACGGAGTCCGCTACAGCATGAATCCGCGCACCGGGCACAAGACGGGTTTCTATCTGGATCAGCGTCTCAGCCGCCTCGCCGTCATGAATGCGGCGAAGGGCGCAAAAAATGTTCTCAACTGCTTCTGCTACACCGGCGGATTCGGACTCGCAGCAGCACGCGGAGGCGCGGAACATGTGCTGAACGTTGACTCCTCCGCTCCCGCACTGGAGCTCGCACGGGCAAATGCGGAACTGAACGGATTCACGCCGGAACAGTTCGAAACACACGAGGCGGACGTCTTCCAGTTCCTGCGCAAATGCCGCGACATGGGACGCTCCTTCGATCTGATCATTCTCGACCCGCCGAAATTCGCGGAAACCGTTTCGCAGGTTCCGAAGGCCGCGCGCGCATACAAGGACATCAATCTGCTCGCAATGAAACTGCTCGCCCCCGGCGGACGCCTCTTCACGTTCTCGTGCTCCGGCGCGATGGACGACGGCCTGTTCGCGAAAGTTGTCGATTCCGCCGCGTGCGACGCGAAAGCCGATTTCCGCATCACCGGCCATCTCGAACAGGGCCCCGACCACCCCGTCGCGGCGAACTTCCCCGAAGGACGATACCTAAAGGGCATTACCGGAATCAAACTTGGAACTTTATAATACTGGAGAACGCATCATGAAATTCATGGAAATGCTCAACAACGCATGGGACAAGTCAAAATCGCTCGTCTGCGTGGGACTCGACCCCGACCTCAACAAGCTTCCGGCGTGCGTCCGCGAAAAGGAACACCCGATTTTCGAATTCAACAAAGCTCTCATCGACGCAACCGCAGATCTCGTCTGCTGCTACAAACCGCAGATCGCCTACTACGCCGGACAGTCTGCCGATGAAGACCTTCTCATGACCATGCGCTACCTCAAGAAAAACCATCCCGCAATCCCCGTCATTCTCGACGCGAAGCGCGCGGATATCGGCGCAACCACCAACATGTACGCGCACGAAGCGTTTGAACGCTTTGAAGCCGACGCCGTCACCGTCAACCCCTACATGGGCATGGACGCTATCAAGCCGTTCCTCGACCATGCGGACAAGGGAGTCGTTGTTCTCTGCCGCACCTCCAATCCGGGCGCGAAAGAGATTCAGGAAATCAAAACCGCGGATGGAATCGAGCTTTACAAGCATGTGGCGAAGCTGATCGCCGGACCGTGGAACTACAACGGCAACACCCTTCTCGTCGCGGGCGCAACCTTCCCGGAGGAACTCGGGGAAATCCGCCGCATCGTCGGCGACGTCCCGCTGCTCGTCCCCGGAATCGGCGCCCAGGGCGGCGACGTCGAAAAGGTCATGAAGAACGGCGTCGACAGCCGCGGCAACGGTCTTATCATAAACTCTTCGCGCGGCATCATCTACGCTTCGAACGGAGACGACTTTGCCGAAGCGGCGCGCAAGGCGGCCGCAACACTTCGCGACACAATCAACCGGAATCGCTGAACATGAACACGCAACGGAAAAACGCGGCAATCATCGGGATCGGGCTTCTCGGCTCCTCGCTCGGAATGGCGCTGAAAAACAGCGGCTACGAACGCAGCGGCTGGACGCGCCGTCCCGCCGTAACAAAATGGGCGCTGGAACACGACGTCATCGACCGCGGCTATGCGGCTCCCGAAGAGGCGTTTTCCGATGCGGATATTCTCATTCTCTGTGTGCCGATCCCGCAGATCATCGAATACATCAGGCAGTATTCGCATCTCATGAAGCCCAGCGCAGTGCTCACCGATATCGGCAGCGTCAAGAGCGTCGTCGAAAAGGCGGCTCTCTCCGTTAACGCGCGCTTCATCGGCGGGCATCCGATGGCCGGAACCGAAAAAACGGGACCCGAAAACGGGTTCCCGACTCTCTACGCAAACGCCGACGTCTTTGTCGTTCCGCCCGCCGGAGCACGCGAAGAGGATACGGCGGAAGTGGAAAAACTCTGGCGTTCGATCGGCACCAACACCACGCGCATCAACGCGGCGGAACATGACGACCTGGTGGCGCACACGAGTCATCTGACCCATGTCGTCGCCAGCGCCCTGACCCTTGCAACTCTGGATGTTGATTCGGAAGCGAAACGCCGGCTCCGTTTTTCCGGCTCGGCGACGGGGTTCCGCGACACTTCGCGCATCGCCTCCAGCTCTCCGCAGATGTGGCGCGAAATCATTGAACACAACGTTCCCGCCGTCGTCGATTCGCTCCGTTCATTCGCAAAACGTTTCGAAGCGATGGCGGAACAGATCCGGACCGGAGATTTCGATGGATTCGAACGCGAGTTCGGACGCGGCAAAGCCTTGCGCGATGAATGGATGAAGTATAAAAAATACTGATCTCTGTTGCATTTTTCCCGCAGCAGATTATATTAAAGGAAACGAAAGGAGAAGTGACATGACAACGAAAGTTCAAAAGGCGGTTTCCATCCTGCTGTTCGTCCTTCTTCTCCTGATTTTCGGGCTTTCGCTCCACTTTGTCTGGCCCGCATACAACCGCAGCAGCGCTCTGCGGCAGGACCTCTCGAAACTGAATCATGAACTTCAGGAAAAGATTGACGAAAGCGTCTCTCTGAATCGTGAAGTTCATGATCTCGAACACAGTCCCGCCGCAGCGGAAAAAGTCGCGCGCGAAAAATACAATCTCTGCAAAGAGAACGAACTGATCCTGAAATACGAAAACTGAGTTTTCCTCAATTGCGGTTCTGTTTTCCCAGCGTCGCGCGGATGTACCCGTAGATGTTGTGCCCGTCGTACAGAAACGGAACGGGAGTTGTGTACGTCCTGCGCCCCCCGCTGAGGTCGGTGCGGATCAGCTGGAAACGGATCTGCTGACCGGCTTCCGGCCGATTGCCGAGCAGATAACCGGGGAGCTCGCGGAACGCCAACCGAGCCTCCGCGCTCCAGCCGGATTCCGTCCGTTTCACCGTGTAATGAAATCCTTCCGGCGTCCAGTCGCAAAGCTGATAAACTCCTCCGTGTCCGGTCGTGCACCAGCGGGTGTAACTGCCCGGCCCGGGGTGAATCACAACTTCGCAATAGGTTCTCAGACGGATTTCAGGCATGACAAACAGCTCCAGCGAATCCGCCATGTAGGGCTTCCGGCGATTTACCTGCACATCGGAATCGGGAATTTCCGCGCTCCAGTAGAGATATTCACGGTCATAGCCGATCCGCCAGACCGCCGCGGGCGTTCGGCGGGTCACGGAACTGCGCAGATACTCCTCCCGGAACACAAGCGCATCCGCCCACTCCGCCGGATTCACGCAGCCGTCAATCTCCGGCGCACGGGAAAGATACGGAATCGTGACTTCGCGCGGCTTTTCCTTCCACGCCCAGCCCGTGCGGATTTCATCGCGGAGCCCCGTCAGAATCCGCCGTGCATCCGCATCGGAAGGCACGGCTTTCCGGCGCAGAAGCTGTCCGCGCACAATCTGCCCGAATGCCGAGCGGACGTAATCCGCACGGAATTCCGCTGGGGAACCGGAACGGTTCGTGCAATAGTAATCCAGCTCCCGCTCAAGCGCGGCGTCCGCCTCCGGAACCTGATATTCCCCGCCGAAGACGGAGAACATCAGGAGCGCGGCAAAACAGAGCGGATGTTTCATTTGACCTCTTCCAGTTTGACCGTATGGATGAACAGACGGCTCTCCTCGCGGAGTTTCGTATTGATCCGCACCACCGGAGACGCCCCCTCTTCCGGAATCTCAAGATCCCACGTTTTCACCGTGCGCGGAACCGTGCCGGAAATCTCAAATGTGCGCAAAACCGTGCCTGCTGTTCCATCCTTGCGCAGATATTCGAGTGCAACCCCGACTTTTGCCGGAGCGTTTTTCCCGTCATTCCAGTCCGGATTCCAGGCGGACTGACGGAATTTTTCCGGTTCCGCAAACACTCCCTCACCGCTGTATGCAACGGAAAGTCTTCTGCGTCCGCGCGTCAGATTGGCTGGGGAAACGGTCCGGCAGACATTCGGGTCTGGAAAACGGAGTTCCAGAACCGCTTCGCCGTTCCGGACAACCGGAAAGGCGCGGAAATTCAGATTCACACCCGTTCCAGGAGCCGGAGTATCGCAAGTCTGATAAAGAACACTTCCATCCTGCGCGGTCCGGCAGAGCAGGGCGGAAAAGTCATCCGGTTCCTCAGGAGTCAACCGCTTCGTTGCGCGCGCGGTCTCCCGGACGCCCTGTTCCGGATGAAACGAAAAGCTCTGTCCGCAAACCTGTTTCGGACGGAAAGGCGCATCAAGCAAGAACGGCAGAGTCTTCTCCTTGCCGTCCGCTCCCGTCAGGCGCAAACCGAGTTCCGCGCGGGGAATGAAGAGCGCCGCGGCGGAAACTTCATAGCGGAATGAAATTTCCGCGGAATCACGGAACACGAACTCCGCCGAGCAGAGAACTGGCAGCCGCTCGCTCCGCGCGTAATCCCCGCGCAGTTCGGAATCCACGGTCAGGCGCACACCGTCCTCAGTCCGTTTCCAGACAAGACGGCTCTCGTAATCGACACCGGAATGCAGGAGGCGTCCGGACTTTTTGTCGCGCAGAATGACTTCCGCATTCCGCACCGCTTTTGCTCCGGCGGATTTGCCGGTGAATTCGCGCACCATGCCGCCTTTTTTGCTGATCGTCATCCGGTAGTGATTATTCTCAATCCGGTAGTCACAGCCGAGGTCGGTCACGCTCACTTCGCCGATTTTCCACGGAGCGATCGCAGGGCTTGCCTTCAGCTCCGGCGCGGACGGCATCAGCGTCATGGTTCCGGAGCCGGAAAAGAGCAGGTGCAGTCCGGGCGTTCCGGAGAACTGACGGTACAGGCGGAACGCAGGAGCATCTCCCGGCGTTCCGGCAAAACCGAGCGACGCGCGGCCGGAGGAAAGGCGGAGCGACGGATTGCTCAGGTCAAGCCCAAGCTCCCGGCTGTCCGCAAGCAGGGCGTAATCGTTCGGACGGCGGAAGACGCCGCGCGAGAAGTCGCTTTTCCAGATTTCCGCCGCGGCGTATGCGGGAGAAACATGTTCCTCCCAGAGCGCCCCGGCGACGTTGATCTGCGCGTCTTCAAGTTTTACCGCCGGAACCAGCACCGAACGGTCTCCGGGCAGCGAAAGAGAGACCTCCACGCGATCCGGGCGGCAGAGAAAACGCCATGACGCGCGGCCGCTTTTCGAAGCGACTTCAACAACGCCGTTTTCATTCCGGACAACCGCTTTTTCCACCGATTCCGGAATGACTTTTCCGTTGGTCAGCAGCCGCCACTTTCCGGAAAGCGGCTTTCCAAAACGGTCGGCAAGCGAAAGCGGAAGCCCCGTTGCGCGGTCGAACTCAAACACATAAGCATCGGTTTCCACGCGGTTTCCGGAGAGTTTCAACGCCGTTCCTTTCCGCGTCTGCGTTTCCGCCGCAGGAGCCGGAGCTTCCGGTTCTCCCGCCGCGAGCAAAACCGCACCGAACGGGGGAACGGTCAGCGCGACGCTCTCGCCTTTGCGCGCGACTGCGCGTCCGGTCATGGCGTCGATCAGAGCCCCGCTCCGGAGCGGTTCGGGAAGCGGTGCGGAAAAGGACTGCGGTTCCGCAGAGAAATTCAGAATTCCGAACACCGTCTCTTCCGGAAGAGTACGTTCAATGGTCAGCAGGTTTCCCTCCGCGCGATACACGGGAACGCCGTGCCGCAGAGCGGGGTAACGTTCACGCACCGCATTGAGCTTCTGAAAGAAACGGTAATTGCCGTACATGCCGTCCGAATACGCCAGCGGAACGCCCTCGGCGAAATAGAGCATGGCGTGCATCGGACGCGATACCGCGAAGCCGCACGAACAGAGCGCGATCCGGTCGTCGTTCGAAAGAATGTTGCGCAGATAAAGCGCCCCTGGGACGTCGGCAAGACGCGACTCCGTCAGATAACGCGCCGTTTCACGGACGATTTCATCCGCGGGAATCGTGCCGAACTTATACGGGATTTTGCGCATGAGGATATCGTAGCAGAGGTCGCCTTCCCGTGTGTACGGATAGCCGTGTGTTTCGAGCATGGTCCATCCTCCGTTGACCTCCCGCGCGGCGGTGCGGATGCTGTGCGCCATGTGCAGAGAGCCGGCGAGCCCCGCCATGCTGGCGCGGTCGTATTCGAGAGCCGGCACGCTTCCGCCGTTTTCCGAAAGATAACGCTCCCACGTTCCCGGCGGGAGCGGATCGCCCGCCGGATTTGCCTGATTGCGGAAGCGGTAATGATACGAACGCGGCACGCCGTGTCCGGCTCTGCGCCAGTTCCAGTCGGAGCTGCCCGCCGCCGCATCGACGCGGTAGGCTTTCGCACCCATCCGCGAATAGAAACGGATGTGATCCGCCATCTTGCGGTTCCACGAAGGAGAATTGAAGTCGGCGGCACGGTCGCGCATGGTCAGTCCGTGCAGATTGAACAGCCGTTCCCCGAGCGCGGTCGCATCGCCTCCATGCGGCACGACATCCTGCATCAGCACCACGCCGTTTGCGTTCAGCGCATTGACAAGCGCGCGGTAATCCTCAAACGTCCCCGTCGTGTAATCCATCACGCGGAAATTGAACGGAGAGTAGCACGTTCCTCCGACCTGGACCGGAGGAAGGTAGAAAACGTTGAATCCCATGTCGCGGACACGCTCCGCTTCCGCGCGTCGCAAGGCGTCCAGCGACGCCATCTGGAAACGGGGAAAGAAACTGCCGAAAATCCGGGCGTCGTAAACCTCCTCCGGTCTGTCTGCAGGCGCGGTCTGCCCGGTTGCGCGGTAGAATTCCGGAACATCGCGGCGCAGGGCTTCCACAACCGTCGGCGACGGACAGATCTCCACATAGAGCGGGTCAAGAGTCTGCGTTTTTCCTTTTTCCGCCCAGCCGCCGCAGGAGACTGTCGAAACGATTTCCGCGAAGCCGCCGCGGCGTGTCAGCAGAGTGTTGCCGCCCTCGCGCTCCGCCTTGCGTCCCCAGAACAGGACAGGACCGTTTTCAAGTTTGACAAGCTGAACTCCGACATAGTGCGGCGCCCAGAGTTTAATTCCTTTATAGAGCGATTCGAGTTTGCCGCGCGCGTGAACCGGCTGCCCATCACCGCTGTGATTGTGCCGTCCGCTCCAGATGCCGTCCGGGGAATTGAAAAATGTTCCGGGGAAAAGATATTCTCCCTTCGGAGAAAACGGATAGTGAAACTTCACCGAGCCGAAGCGCATATCCAGATCGTTTCCGGCATACTGAAACGAAAAGTCGCGGCGCAGACGCCCCGGGGCGCCGTCCCCGAACGTCAGCTTGTCGATAAAAAGCCAGTCCTCCGCCTGATACGTCAGAGCCAGCGTTCCTTCTGCCGCATCGAACTTGCGGGAAATCAGACGAGTGTCGCAGCCTCCGGCAACCGCGGAGCCATCGCCAAGCTCCATTTCAAACGGGGAAAACTCGCCGGAGAAAATGGTCTTGCCGTCTTTGCTCAGGGAATTCCAGAGCCCGCTGTCCGCATCCACCGAAAGTTTCCAGCCGCGGGATTCAAACACCAGCGGAGGAAGTTCGGGACGGACGCTCGATTTATCCGTAAAACGGAATTCGCCGCTGAGAACGCGCTCATCATTCCGGGAGATTGAGACGACCTGGCGAATTTGCACTCCGGCGGGAATCAGAATCGCGCCCTTCTCCTCCGGCACTGCGCGCGGAAGCTCGGCGGAAGCCTCCCACGCGCCGGACTGCAGCTGAAATCCCGTCCCTTTGAGATTGCGGAGTTCAAGCAGAGGATATTTTTCGTCCGCAAGTAGTCTCTGGCGCTCAAACGAGATGTGCACCGGCTGCGAACGGTCAATCTTGAAGCGGATTTCAAATTTGCGCCACCGATTGTCCGGAATCTCCGGCGAATACGCCCAGATCCAGCGCTGTCTCTGCGACTCGTTTTTGTTCCAGTGCGGATGCTCCGCCGTCAGCCCTTCCCCCGCGGAAATCACGGAAAACGTCGAGCCCGGCGAAACGCCGACGATGTTCACGTTCAGCGCCGGTCTGGCAAAGCACATCATGCCGAAGAAAAGAGAGAACAGAGCGAACAGGTTCCGCATCTTCATTTTTTGAGCTCCTCCGGTTTGATCAGACGGTAACTTCCGCGGATCACAACCGTTTCACCTTTTCCGATATTGAACTCGCAGAAGGTGCTCGCCTTCGGAGTGTTGGAACAGAGAACCGCTCCGGCTTCCGGTGCGGCGACCGGCGTCCCGGCGAACTGCCAGTTGACCGGACGATTGTTGCGGTTCGTGAAATTGCGGATCGCGACATATTGGATTTTGCTGCGGTCCTTCGCATACCACGAAAGGGCAATATGCAGACGCGTATGTTCCGCAGAGTGAACTTTGAACTCGAAATCGGACCATTCCGTTCCGCTTCCTTCAGGCGCGAGCAGTTCAAGAACGCGGTCTTTCTGTCCCGGCAGATTCTTCACCCAGTTTGGAACTCCAAACTGAAAACCGTCCGTTGCCCCGGCAGGAGTCAGAACACTGCCGGGACTCATCCCCGTAATGTTGATGCAGAGCTGGTCTGCGCCAAAAAGAACCGATGATGCAAACAGAAATGCGAGAGCAAACAGTTTCGTTTTCATTTTTCACCCCTGCGGCGCGTTGAATTCAGTTGAAATGACAAGCTTCATGTGGTTGCGGTAACGGCGCACGCCGCCCTCGTACATCACGCGCGACGACGGCGTTCCGGCGTGCCCGTCCAGAAACGCCGCGTTCGGATTCGGATTGCGGTGCATAGCGGAGACAAGCCCTTCATCCCTGTCGCTGGAACGCCAGGCGATGACATTGTTCATCGCCGGACGCGGTTTCTGTTTTCCGGAGGCGTCCGTGATTGTGCAGTCGGCAATCATCAGACGCTGCGACGGGGAAGCTTTCGCCGTATAAAGATTCATCCAGTACGCGCCGGAACCGGGCTGGTTGAAATACGAAATTCCTTTGGAAAACGTCATCAGCGGATTGTTTGTTCCCGCAGGCTGACCGGCACCCCATTGTCCCGCCCTGCCCCAGTCGAAAAGACCGAACGTTTTAAATGCGGCATTGCCGACGTTGTTCGGATCAAAAACTCCGTCATCAAGCGCGACCACCGCCGCGCAGACCGCGCTTTTGCCGTTCTTCAGGTAATTCCCGTGATACAGAAAATTGTAAGAGCTGACAAATGAGTAGTTAATATCTCCAAGACTGTAATTGAAGTTCCCGTACCCCGGCATCAGCCATCCGCTGGAATCATTCGCATACATGTTCAGCCCCATGATATACTGCTTCTGATTGCTCAGACAGCTGATCGCGCGCGCCTTCTCTCTTGCCGCATTCAGCGCAGGCAGAAGCATACCAGCGAGAATTGCAATGATCGCAATTACCACCAGAAGCTCTATGAGCGTAAAGTTCTTTCTGCGGCGTTTCCATTGTTTACATCTGGTCTTCTGTTTCATTTTCTGAAACCTCCTTTTCATTTATTGATTTTGTTCAATCAGTTCATATTCCAGTGTTTCCGGTGGGAAATCCTCTTTGCGGAATCCGCCGTTCAGCAAACCGTCCAGCGCCTCGGCGGAACGGCGGAACGCGGCTTCCCTAGGGCTGGCAAAACACCAGCACGGAAGAGGTTCCGACGGCTGCGTCAGAAGGAACGGTCTGCATTCCCGCCAACTTGTCCCGCGCGACTGCAGGAACAAATGAAAATCCGCCAGAAGCTCCGGTACAAGAATCACCCCGCCCGGCAGTTCCGGAAGATTGCGCAACTCCTCGAATTTCCCGGAAAGCATTTTGATCTTCTGTGCAGAAAACGTCTCTGCAAGAGTCGTCGGGAAAACGGCTTCCCTGCACACGAACAGCGTTCTTTCTCCAAGCAGTTCCGCCGCGGTTTTCACTGCATGGTTCCACGCAATGCGGATTTGAACGAACGGCTCGGATTCCCGGAAAATTTCGCCGGAAAGATTGATGGAGACGGTCGGCACCCGCTCTCCGGCAGCGCGCAGGAACGCGCAGGGCGCATCACAGGCGACTATGCCGTCAACATACGCATGCTCCAGCTCATAGATGGAGTCTTCCCCGCGCTCCGCCGAACCGTTGAGGAACCGGACGATAAAGTTTCTGCGGGAAAACGCTTCCAGCAGCGCCGCAAGAGTCCGCATGGCGGGCGGATCAAGGAAAAACTGGTCGCCTCCCTGCATTTTGATGCCGATCAGTTTCGGCGGAACTTTCTGCAGACGGCAGAAGGCTTTTGACGGGTTGGTGAATGTTCCGATTCCGCGGCGGGTGATGAGATATTTCTCCTCCACCATTCTTTCCACCGCAGCCCGGACGGTTCCGCGCGCGACGTCGAACTGTTCCGCCAGCGCCCGGGTCGACATGATCTTGACGGACTGGTTGCCGTTCCGGAAAATCAGATTCATAATATAGAACCGGATTTTCGCCGTCTCCGTCAGCAGATTTTTCGTTTCGTCTTCCAATGTTTCACCTTCGTTTTACTATAGCCCACCTATAGCCCACTGATTACATTATACAACATTTTGCGGAAAAGTCAATCCCCTGTCAGCCAAAAAAAGCGTTTTTTTTGAAAATGGAAACGCGATGCACGGTTCCCGCCCTTCTCAAATGCATCTTTCAATCCGTCACTGGATTTTTTCCGTTTCCGGTGTATATTACTCCTTTTCGGGCTTTGCCGCCGAACGGCGGACTTGTGTGGATCGAAGAGCCCGCGCTGAACAGATGCGCATGCGGCGCGTCCATCGTCCCGTCAAGTGTGCCGTACGGGACTCCGACAGAGACTCTCTCTTTCGCAGATTTTCATCAGCTGAATTTTACGGCGAAAGAAAGGATTCCATTCATGGCAGAACTCGAAAAATTCCGCGCCCTCGGCATCTCCGAAGGCGTGCTCGACGCACTCCGGCAAAAAGGCTTTGAAGAGCCCTCCCCCATTCAGGAACTCACAATTCCCCTCCTCCTCAAAGGGGAAAAAGACGTCATCGGCCAGGCTCAGACCGGAACCGGAAAAACAGCCGCGTTCGGCATTCCGATCATCGACACCATCTCACGCGGCGACGGAAACCCCAAAGCCCTGATTCTCGCGCCCACCCGCGAACTCTCCATTCAGATCGCCGAAGAACTCAATTCCCTCAAGGGAAACTCCAATCTCCGCATCGCCCCCTTCTACGGAGGTCAGTTCATCGGCATTCAGCTCAAAAAACTGGATGAGGGAATCGACATCGTCATCGGCACGCCCGGACGCATCATCGACCTCATGGAACGCGAAAAACTCATCCTTGATGAAATCCAGTTCGCCGTTCTCGACGAAGCCGATGAAATGCTCGACATGGGATTCGTCGACGACATCAAACAGATTCTCTCCGCGGCTCCCGCCGAAAAGCGCATGCTCATGTTCTCCGCTACCATGCCGGAGGAAATTCTCGCCATCGCAGAGCAGTTCATGCGCCCCGACTATGAAATCGTCCGCACGAAAACCGAAACCGTCAGCACCGACCTCACCGAACAGATCTATTACGAGGTCCGCCGCGAAAACAAGCTCGAAGTTCTCTCCCGCATCATCGATATGGAAGACGACCTTTACGCAATGGTTTTCTGCAAAACCCGCAGCGATGTCGATGAACTCACAGACGCCCTCACCGCCCGCGGATACACCGTCGACGCCCTGCACGGAGACATCGCGCAGGCGCAGCGCACACGCGTCATCAACAATTTCAAAGCCCGCAAGTTCCGCCTGCTCATCGCAACCGACGTCGCCGCACGCGGAATCGATGTCAACGATCTCACGCACGTCATCAACTACTCCATTCCCCAGAGCGTGGAAGCCTATGTTCACCGCATCGGGAGAACCGGACGCGCCGGCAAGCGCGGAACCGCTATCACCTTCGTCACCCCCGGAGAGATGCGCCAGCTCGGACGCATCCGCCGCATGACCCGCGCCGATATCCGCAAGGGTGCGCTCCCGACCGTTGAACAGCTCCTCGAAGCCAAAAAGGAACGCTTCGCGACAAGCGCGCGCAAACTCATTGATGAGCACGCTCATACCGCCTATCTCGGATTCGCGGAAGAACTCCTCACCCTCTGCGACCACCCCGCGGAAATGCTCGCGGCCATGCTCCGGATGCGCTTCAAAGACGAACTGCTCCCCGAAAGCTATGCGGAACTCAACCCGCGCAAGGAAAACGTCAATCCCGACAACGACGGAAACTCCCGCGTTCATTTCTCCGTCGGCAAGGACGACGGTGTGTTCGTGCCCGAAATTCTCGACCTCATATTCAGACGAACCGGAATCAAGAGCTTCCAGCTCGGACGCATCGACTGCAACCCGCACGACACCTATGTCAACGCAACGCCCGATGATGCAAAAAAAATCGTTGAATCCTGCCAGGGCGAATCCTTCGACGTCTCCTTCGCCAAACCCGACGAGGGCGAGCGTTTCAGAGGTCGCGACCGCAAATTTGTCAAGCGCTCCAGATTCCATGAAGACCGCGGCGCCAAGCGCGAATTCAAGCGCAAACGCGAATTCAATGAACGCGAAGACCGGAGGGAATTCAAACACAAGCGCGAGCTTGGTGAGCACGAAGACCGGCGGGAATTCAAACACGAGTTCAAGCCCCGCCGCGAACATGGCGAAAAGTTTGAACGCCGCGGCGAATTTCACCGTCCCGAAAAGAAAGGCTTCCGCAAAGTCTTCAAGAAGAAACACAACTGAGAGATCTGAACATGAACCGGACGGAAACAGTCGTCATCGGAGCGGGCGCAATCGGCATGCTCTGCGCAGCCCCCCTCGCGAAAACGGAGGGAATCGCCCTGCGCATCGCAGCATCCGGCGAACGGCTGAACCGTCTCCGCGAACACGGCCTCTATCTCAACGGACAGCCGCTTCAGGCGGAATTCGCCTCTGAAGGCGGGAACCGGACGGCGGATTTCATTCTGATCGCCACCAAAGCCGCCGGCTATCCCGATGCCCTTGAACTTGCCGCGGAATTCACAGGATCGCAAACCGTTGTCGTCCCTCTGCTCAACGGAATCAGCGCGGAGGAAACGGCAAAACGCCGTTTCCCGGAAAACGACGTTGTCTGCGGATTCTTTCTCGGACACGCCAGCGTGCGCAACGGTAACCGCATTGAACACGATGGAGTCGGAACATTCTACCTCGGAACCACCGTTTCCGAAGCCCCGGAGGCGGTTCGGCACACGGCGGAACTTTTCCGGCGCGCGAAAATTTCCTGTGCCGTTCCGGAGGATATGCGCGCAGCGCTGTGGAAAAAATTTGTGCTGAATATCGGCGTCAACCAGGCGACCGCGCATTTCCGTGCGGATTACGGTGAACTTCAGCGGGATCCGGCACGGCTTGAATTCACCATGCGGCTTATGCGCGAAGCATCCGCCGTTGCGGAAAAGCTCGGCATTGCGGGCGCGGCGGATATGCCGGAAGCCGCAATGCACACCATCCTCACCATGCCGGGAAACGTCAAAACCTCCATGTTCCAGGATGTGGAAGCGGGGCGCCCGACGGAGGTCGCGCTGTTTGCGGGAACGCTCTGCCGCCTCGGACGCGAGACAGGGATCCCGACTCCGCTCAACGATGAAATCCAACGTGAATTCTCCGGCAAATAATTTTTGCAACATGCATTGAATTTGTCCGATTCAAAGCTATATTTTCTGAAAAATATGGAGTTCACAATGACTGTTCAGGATCTCAGCAAAGCGCACCAGCTCTCCGCAACGGCCGTCATCGACCCTGCGTATTCCGTCTTCCGGACCGTTCCGGAAACCGCGGCTCCGGCGGACTGGCTCTACCCGCGCGCAGAATATGAATGTTTTCTTCTCCAGCAGATGCGCAAAGCGGTCGTTCTGCTGAAACTCAACATCGGCTATCCCGGAATCTTTCACACACCCGTTCCCGCCGTTTTCTTCCGCCGCAATGCCGAAGCCGGAACTCTGAATTTCCGCGCGAACGGGACAGTCTCCGCAACGCTGAATGGAAGCCCGCTTGAAACCGTTAAAGACAAAGCCGGAAACTGCACGCTCACTCTTCCGGAAGCAGGTCAGCTTCTTCTGAAAATCTCTGTGAACTCAACCGAAAACATGCTCCCTGCGCTTCTCCCCGAACTTGCGGAAGGCTGGGAAGCCTCCATTGACGGGAACCGTTACGAACCGGCATGCATCGGCGGCGACCCCTTCGGCGAAAAATTTCCGACCGTCCGCATGACACCCGTCGAATACGCCCCCGGACGATATGACTTCGGACGCGAACTTCTCGCCCGGGTTCGCATCAGCTCCGTTCAGAAACCGAATTTCGGAGTCGGAGAATCAAAATTCGAAGTGGAAAACAGCAGCGCACAGCTCAGCGAACAGTCTCTGGAACTAATCGAAACCTCCTCCGGATCTTGGGAAACTCCGCTGCCGCTGGCGTTCCGCTACATCCGCGCGGAAGCCGAAAACCCTGTTCATGTGGAGTGCGACGCCGAGTTCACCCCCGTCCGCTACGCCGGAGCGTTCGCTTCCGATACCGAGCTCACACGCATCTGGATGAACTCCGCTTACACACTGCGCCTCTGCATGAGGCACTTTCTGATCGACGGCGTCAAGCGCGACCGTCTGCCGTGGGCGGGCGACCTTGCGCTCTCTCTGCTGGCGAACGCCTACACCTTCGCCTCCCCCGAGCCGGTCCGCCGCACGCTTACCGTTCTCGGACGCGCAGGAATCCGCGAAAAACATGTCAATGACGTCACCGACTATTCGCTCTGGATGCTCATCTCGCATGATCTCTTCCAGCGTTATTTCAACGATCCCGCATTTCTCGCGCGGCAGTATCCGGAAATCCGTGACATGACGGAAACGCTGCTCGAACAGGCGGGCGACAGTTTTCTGCCCCATGCCCGCTGGGTCTTCGTCGACTGGGTCAACAGTCAGCTCGATCCCTCCCGCAGCTGGAACGAAGACGAAAAGCAGGTCACACTTCAGGTTCATTTCTTCTGGGCGCTGAACTCCGCCGCCGCGCTCGCCGGACGCATGAACGATGATACGCTCGCCGGACGCTGCCGCGCAAAAGCCGCACAGATCCGCATGGAACTTCTCTCCCGCGCCATCGACTCCGCAACCGGGCTTTTCCGCGCGAACTGCGAACATCCGGAATACGGGACATTCCGTCACACGAACTTCTATGCGGTTCTCTCCGGACTTGTCGAGGGCGAACAGGCGCGGCAGATCATGGAGCGGCTTCTGAACTCCGGTCTTCCCCCCGTCGGCACGCCGTACCAGGCGGCGCTGGAAATCCTCGCGCTTATCCGCACAGGTTTCGCCGCGGAAGCCCTCGCGGAAATCCGCCGCATCTGGGGAGGGATGCTCAAGCTCGGCGCAACAACGTTCTTCGAAGCCTACGATGAATCGCTCAAAGGCAACGATATCTATGCGTTCTACAACCGTCCCTACGCGCTGAGCCTCTGTCATGCATGGAGCGCCGGCCCCGCGGCGCTGCTCCCGATTCTGCTGTTCGGCGCGGAGCCTGCTGCAGACGGCTGGCGGACATTCCGTCTCTCCCCCTCCCCGCTGCTCCGCAACGGCGATGCGGCGACAATTCCCACTCCGCACGGCGAAATCGAGCTGTGGATGGAAGACGGCGAACTCAAGAAAAAACTTCCGGAAGGCATTGAACTCCTATGCTCAAACCTCAAATCACCTCAATTCACTTCCAGCTGACCGGACGCTGCAATCTGCGCTGCATTTTCTGCGGACAGCAGAACGGCATGTTCGGAGGATGTCTCAAAGACCGCGAAATTCCGCCGCAGAAATGGTTTGAAATCGCAGATTCCCTGCGCGGACTCTCTCCGAAACCGGAAATCGTTCTCTGGGGCGGCGAACCGCTTCTCTACGAACAGTTCGATGAACTCGCCCGGCATCTGCACGACTCAGGATTTGAACTCGGAGTCATCACAAACGGAACCCTCATCGACCGTCATGCGGAACTGCTGAACCGCTGCTTCAAAACCATCTACATCTCGCTCGACGGCGATGCGCCGTATCACAACCGGATCCGCGGAAAAGGCGTTTTCGAACGCGTTGCGCACAACGTCTCTCTGCTGAAAAACCGGAGCGGACGGCTGATTTTTCTTTCGACCCTTGCGGATGAAAACGTGGAATCCGCGCCTGAACTGCCGCTCATTCTCGGCAAGCTCGGACCGGACCTCATTCATCTTCAGCGACTGATGTATTTCACCCGCGCGGAAATCGACGAGTACCGCGCATGGCTCCGTCGCGAATTCCAGACGGACGATCCGACCATCGAGGTCTGGCGCCGCGAGGATGACCGCGAATACCGGAACAAGCTCAATTCCGCCCTCGCCGAAGTCCGCCGCCGTGCGGAGGCCGGTGAATACCCGTGTCCGGTCTTCATCAATCCGCACGGCGGAGAGGAACACTGCCTCGCGCCCTTCCGCCGCGCACACATCAAGTACGACGGACGCGTTCTCTTCTGCACAGACTTCTACGGATTCGACGCGGGGAACGTTCTGACAACCCCGCTGACCGACATTTTCCACGGGGAGAAGGCGGAGCATTACCGCCGGGAAATCGTCGCCGGGGCGAATCCGCTCTGCGCGCACTGTTCGTGGAAAAGCAACCGGGACTTCAAACTGAACTGATCAGGATTTCCATAAAATGAAAAAACACAGCATCGTTCCGGCTCCCGTTCATCAGCCGGGAACCCGTATTCTCACACTCTCCCTGGCGCACTTCATGGTGGACCTTCTCGGCGGAACGCTTCCGGGCGTGCTGCCGGTCGCCCTCGCCTATTTCAAACTGAATCTCGGACTCGGCGTCGTGATTCTCACCAGCATGAGCATCGGATGCAATATGATGCAGATTCCCGCGGCTCTGCTCGACCGGCACCGCCGCACGCCGCGTCTGCTGGCACTCGGACTGATCATGGCGGGGCTGATCGTTCTCCTCGCCGCCCTGCCCGAAACAACTCCGTTTTTCCTCATCTGCCTGCTGATGATCATCGTCGGAGCGGGCATTGCGATCGTTCATCCCCTCGGGCTGCGCGGAACACAGCACATCACCGAAATCGCACCCGGCGTCACGACCTCCGCATTCATGACATGCGGGTTCTTCGGAAGCGCGGTCGGTCCCTGGGTCAGCGCCCTGCTCGTCAGCGGATTCGGACTCAAAGGACTCTATTTCCTGCTGATTCCGACCGTGCTTGTCATTCTCGCCCTGCGGTTTACAAACGTCAAACTGGCAGTAGACCACACCGCGCCGGCAAACGCGGAAAAGAAGCCGGAAAGCTCCGCCGCGGAATCCCCGTGGAGTTTTTCCGCGCTGATGGTGATCGGTTTTGTGCTGAACACGGGAACCGCAACGCTCCAGAATCTGCTCCCAACCTGGCTGGTGAGCCTCGGACATGAACTTTCGTTCGGCGGACTGAACGCCATGCTGTTCGGCGCAGGCTCCGCCGCAGGTTCGCTCTCGCTCGGCGTGCTGACCCGCAAACGGAGTCCGCTTCCATTCATTCTCGGCGGACTCGTCCTCGGCATTCCGGTTCTGATCGCATATCTGTTTCTCGCGCAGTACAGGGCAGCATGCGTGCTGATCTTCTTCGCGGGAATGCTTACCAGCTCCGGATTTCCGATTCTCGTTGCGCTCGCCCGGAATGCGAAGGGACGCCTCGCGCTGAGCACCCGGATGGCCCTGATCGTCGGAGCCACATGGGGGTTCGCGGGCGTCATGCTCCTGCCGATCGGACAGCTCGCATATCGGTTCGGACTCGGACGCGTCATGCATCTTTCGTGGATTTTCTATCTCGCCGCGCTGATTTTCGCCGCGCTCTCCGCGCTCCGGAACAGGAATCGGGCAAATTAATTCCCCGGACGAAAAACAGACTTGAATATACCGGGAATGCATGGTATAGTACAGCTGAAGTTTACAAAAGCATCAAAAACAACATGAGGTTTATATGAGTTCTGGAAACGACGCAGTTACGCTGAAAGCCGTTCTGGCTTTCATAAAGTTGAAATTTGGAAAAATTGCGCTCCGCGCCGGCGTCTCCTTCGGCATCGTCGCGCTGGCAATCATTCTGCTTTACGCACTGCTCCCGCGCGACACCACGCAGTACCGCGACATCGTGATTCTTCTCCCGCAAGTCAACAACGTCCCGCAGTATCCGAGCGGAAAAGCGTTCAGCCCCAACGACATCATCAGCCCGCTCATTCTCGAATCGGTCTACAAATCAAACGAAATGGACAAGCAAATTCCCTTCCCGAAATTCTGTGCGCTCTTCTCCATCTATTCCAGCGACGTCAAGCAGAGCAAGCTCGATGCGGAATACCGCGACAAGATGAGACGGAAAAACATCACCGTCGTGGAACTCCAGGAACTGGAACGCAGCTACCGCAACGAACTCCAGAAGGTCTCCGTCTCCTCGCTCCGGCTCACCATGAACCCGCCGTCGGGCTTCTCCCGCATGAAGATCACCAAGATTCTGACCGACGTGCCCGAAACCTGGTACCGCATCTACTCCAAACTGGAAGCCAAGGAATTCCCGCAGATCGAAACGGCCATTCACCTTCAGAACCTGCGTAAGCAGATTTCCCGGAACGGATATCTGATCCTGCTCGAAAAAACCAGACGCTACTGCCGTCAGGTCCTCAATGTCTGTTCGACCCTCGACGACATGCTCCAGGGACAGAACGTCAGCCTTCCCACCGGCGAATACCTCGGCGACATCCACAAAGAGCTCGAATCCATCATGAGATATCAGCTCGACGTTCTGCGCCAGTACATTCTTCTCACTCCGCAGGTTCAGGGAACGTTCGACAAGATTTATCTCCACAGCGCCCTGCAGACCGTGGAGCAGGATCTCGCCCGCCTCAACATCCGCTACAACAGCGCGCTTGAAGCGCTCAACGCCCTGCAGTCGAATCTCGGCAATTCCGGTTCCGCAAAAAACGGAATCTCCACAACCAGGAACAGCCCCTCCGCCAATACCGGGCTGATCACTCTCCAGCTCGACAAATCGTTCTTCAATCAGTTCGCCGACATGATCCGCAACGACGTCAACAACACCCTCCGCGCCAAGTACGCGGAAAAAGCCATCGAATACGGCGACAAGCGCGCCAACCTCGAAGCGGACAAGATGTACTATGAACAGCTGCTCAAAGGAATCTCCGCGCAGAAACAGGACGCCCTCAAGATTTCCGTCATCACTCCGCAGAGCTTCCACACCATGCTTCAGAACATGTACACCGAACTCTTCGCGACCAGCGCGAAAGTCATTCAGCTGCGCGATCTGCTCATCGAAAAATATCTGACCTCCAGAACCTTCTACGTCCCCGTCGGTCCCGTCCAGGTTCTGCAGGAATACCGCTACTCGTTCAAACGCCTCGCGCTTGCGCTGCTCGCGCTCTGGGCGCTCTACAACCTCTGCGCGACCGCGTTCAACTTCTACCGCATGAACGACAAAGCCCCGCAGAAAGAAAATGCCGCATAATCCAGCTTAATCTGCCATCCGAGGCTCCGGACCGATACAGAATCTTCCGGAGCCTTTTTCAAAGGAGCGATGCAATGAAACATCAGGAGCTGAAACAGAACATTCTGGACTCCGTCCGCGAATATGCAAAACTCCGCTTCGGCGGAACCGCGCCTTTCATTCCGGGCGAAACCCGGATCAATTACGGCGGACGCTTCTTCGATGAAAAAGAGGTCGTGAACCTCGTTGATTCCGCCCTCGACTTCTGGCTCACCGCGGGGCCCTGGGCCGCACGGTTCGAAGAAAGTTTTGCAAAGAAGCTCGGAGTAAAATTCTGCTCCGTCTGCAACTCCGGATCCTCCGCAAACCTGCTCGCGTTCTCCGCACTCACCGCACACGAACTCGGTGAACGCAGAATCCGCCGCGGAGACGAAGTCATCTCCGTTGCCGCGGGATTCCCGACAACCGTCGCGCCAATCATCCAGTTCGGCGCGGTTCCGGTGTTCGTCGACGTTACCGTTCCGCAATACAATATCGACATTGCTCAGCTGGAAGCCGCGTATTCGGAAAAAACCAAAGCCGTGATGATCGCCCACACCCTCGGCAACCCCTTCGATATCATCAAGGTCAAACAGTTCTGCGAACTCCACAACCTCTGGCTTGTGGAGGACAACTGCGACGCGCTCGGTTCCGAAGTCGAAATCGACGGAATCATGCGCAAAACCGGAACCATCGGCGACCTCGGAACCTCCAGTTTCTATCCGCCGCACCACCTCACCATGGGCGAAGGCGGCGCGGTCTACACAAACAATCCGCTTCTCCACCGTCTCGTGAACTCCTTCCGCGACTGGGGGCGCGACTGTCACTGTCCGGGCGGCGTGGACAACTCCTGCGGCTGCCGCTTCACAAAACAGTTCGGCGCACTGCCCGCCGGATACGACCACAAATATGTCTACTCCCATTTCGGATACAATCTCAAACCGACCGATCTTCAGGCGGCGATCGGCTGCGCCCAGCTCGAAAAGCTCGACTTCGTCACCGCCGCACGCCGCGGCAACTGGGCGCATCTGCGCGAAGCTCTCGACGGCACGCCGGGGCTGATTCTCCCCGAACCTCTGCCAGGTTCAAACCCGAGCTGGTTCGGCTTCCTGATCTCCGTTCAGCCGGACGCCGGATTCACGCGCAATGAACTCGTCAGCCATCTGGAATCACGAAAAATCCAGACGCGCAATCTCTTCGCTGGAAACCTGCTGAAACATCCGGCGGTCGTCGACGACCCGGAAATTCAATATCGCGTCATCGGCGCGCTTCCTCAGACCGATTTCATCATGAACAGCACATTCTGGATCGGCGTCTATCCGGGCATGAGCGCGGAAAAACTTGCATTCATGGCTTCTGAAATCCGCGCATTCATCCAAACAAAACGAGGTGAAAAATGAAAGCTGTCATCCTTGCCGGAGGCTTCGGAACGCGTCTCAGCGAAACCTCCCACCTGATTCCGAAACCGATGGTCGAAATCGGCGGAAAACCGATCATATGGCACATCATGAAAACGTACGAGCACTACGGAATCAAAGATTTCATCATCTGCTGCGGATACAAACAGTATGTCATCAAGGAATACTTCTCAAACTACTTCCGCCACAACTGCGACATGACCGTCAACCTCGCAGACAACAGTATTGAAATTCTGGACAACCACTGCGAAGACTGGCGCGTCACCATGGTCGACACCGGCCTGCACACCATGACCGGCGGACGCATCCGCCGCGTCCGGAAATACATCGGCGATGAACGCTTCCTGCTCACCTACGGCGACGGCGTGACCGACGCCAACATCTCCGATGAAATCACCTTTCACGAACGCTCCGGCTCCTGGCTCACCGTCCTCGGGACCAACCCCAGAAATAAATTCGGCGTGCTGAAAGTCAACGACGAAACCAACCGCGTAGAGTCCTTTTTTGAAAAAAACGACGGGGACGGGAACTGGATCAACGCCGGATATTTCGTCTGCGAACCGCAGATCTTCGATTACATCAAAGACGGCGACGCCACCGTTTTCGAACGCGCCCCGATGGAACGTCTCGCGCTCGACGGCAAAATGTCCATATACAAACATACCGGATTCTGGAAACCAATGGACACGCTCCGCGACAACTCCGAACTCAACGAAATGTGGGATTCCGGCAATCCCCCGTGGAAATGCTGGAGCGACTGACCATGTTCGATCTCTTTGACGGCTTCTACCGCAACAAGCGCGTTCTCGTCACCGGGCACACCGGATTCAAGGGCTCGTGGCTCAGCCTCTGGCTCCGCGAACTCGGCGCGGAGATTGCCGGATATGCGCTCGACCCGGAAAACGAGCGCGACAACTTCGTCCTCTCCGGAATCTCCGCAGACATGCGCGACATCCGGGGAGATATCCGCGACGCGGCGCATCTGAACCGCGTCTTCGGGGAATTCCAGCCGGAAATCGTCTTTCATCTCGCAGCCCAGCCGCTCGTCCGCCTCTCTTACGAAAAACCGGTCGAAACCTACGAAACCAATGTCATGGGCACGATTCATGTGCTCGAAGCCTTCCGGCGGACTCCTTCCGCACGCGCGGGAATCTTCATCACAACCGACAAGTGTTACGAGAACCGCGAACAGCTGCGCGGCTGCCGCGAGGACGATCCCATGGGCGGACACGATCCCTACTCCTCCAGCAAAGGCGCATGTGAAATCGCCATCTCCTCCTGGCGCCGCTCCTTCCTCCCGCCCGAAAACGGACGTACAATCGCATCCGCACGCGCAGGAAATGTGATCGGAGGCGGAGACTGGGCGAAGGACCGGCTGATTCCGGACTGCATCCGCGCACTCGAAAAAGGGCGTCTTGCCCCGATGCGCAACCCCGGTTCGGTCCGTCCGTGGCAGCATGTGCTCGAACCGCTGCGCGGTTATCTCATGCTCGCAAAAGCACTTTGGCACGCCCCCGCGGACTACGCAGGTGGCTGGAACTTCGGTCCCGGCTCCGTCCACACCGTCGGCGACGTTGTCAACTGTCTCGTCGAAGAATACGGCGCGGCGGGAAGTGAGTACACCCCCGAAAACGCCGCTCCGCATGAGGCCGGTCTGCTCGTCCTCGACAGCACAAAAGCCCGCGAAAAACTCGGCTGGAAAACTGTGCTCGACCTCCGCCGAAGTGTCGCGCTCACAGCCGACTGGTACCGCCGCTCCCGGACGGAATCCGCCGCGGAAATCTGCCGCGAAGAACTGGCGGAATACATTCAGATCTGCAAAAAACAAACCGATATGGAGAAAATATGAAATTCAACTGGACCACCATTCCGCAGGGCTGGAACGCCTCCCTGAAGCAGGACGGCAGCGCCGTTTCCTCCAACATCACCAGAACCGGAGACGCCGACCGTTTCGAGAACATTGATCTCGGAATCGATCTCGGCGCGGCGCTCACAGCCGACTCCGCCGTCATGACCGGCGCTCCCGCAATGGGAACCTGGATGCGCATCTTCGCGCCGGAAACGTTCGGCATCACAATCCGCGCGAAAAACTGGATGCTCGTCCGCATCTCCAAAGAGGATTTCATTCTGATCGCAATCGCCTCCTGGCGCATCTTCTCCGGAGAAATTCTCTTCCGCAACGGCGACGTCACCGTCAGTTTCTACGGAGACGGACACCGCTTCGCGCCCGGCGAAACGGTTCCGCTCGAACAGCTCTTCTGCATGCGCGGCTCCTCCGAACGCGCACTGCTCGACGCTTACGCCGATTACCTCGCAAAGCTCCATGCGGTCCGCCTCAATCTCCGCTCCTGGCGCGGCTGGGGATCCTGGGATTATTACGCGATCAAGTTCAACGACCGCGCCATCCGCAAAAATCTCGATGAGCTCCAGAAGCTCACCACCAACGCAAACCTTCTCCAGATCGACGACGGCTACAGTCTCTGGGGCGACTGGATGAACATCAACCCTGAAGTCTTCCCCGAAGGGCTCGATTCCATCGTTAAAGAGGCGGCGCTCCGCGGACTCGAAACAGGCATCTGGCTCGCTCCCTTCCTCGCCGAAGCGGATTCACAGGTTCTCAAGGATCACCCCGACTGGTTCCTACGCAAGCCCGACGGCTCCTACGTTCCCGCCTGGACCGGACGCGTCATTTTCGACTACTCCAACGATGAAGTCGTCGATTATCTGCGCCGCTGCATCCGCTTCTTCCGCAACGCCGGAATCACCTACCTCAAGATCGACTTTCTCCGCGCCGGAACGCTCAGCGGACTCGGCAAGGTTCCGATGAGCGCATACGAACGCTTCCACCGCTGCCTCTCCGCTCTCCGCGAAGAAGCGGGCGCCGACTGTTACATTCTCGGCTGCTCCGCCGAATTTGCCCCCTGCATCGGACACGTCGACGGCATGCGCGTCGGCCCCGACATTTCCCCGAAGTTTGAAGATGTCCGCAAATCCGCGCATTGCTGCATGGCCTCCGCACACCTGCACCGCAAAGTCTACCAGTGCGACCCCGACTATCTCATCGTCCGCGGCGAAGGCATGGAAGATGAGGAAGTCTCCCCCTCCGGTGCAAAACACTCCACGCTCACGCACAGCGAAGCGGAACTCTGGGCAAACTTCGCGGTCATGACCGGAAACGCCGTGCTCTCCAGCGACAAACTTCCGCTTCTCTCGCACGACCGCAAAAACCTTGTCGCCTCCGCGTTTGAACGCGCTTCCGAAAACGCAAAAGGCTATTACGTCCTCGACTACTGGCACGAAATTCCCTCAATGATCTGGGCGGACGGCAAACTCGGCGTCTTCAACTGGGCCGACACCGAACAGACATTCACGCTTCCCGGCGACACCTCTCTGAAGCTTTCCGCACACTCCTCGCGCATACTCGAAAAGTTCGCATGGGACGGCAAGCAGATTCCGGTTGCAGAGCTTCCGCCGCTGCCCGCCACCCCGACCGGCGAACCCTTTGACGCGGCCGACGCCCTTCCGCTCCCGCTCGGACCCGAAGGACACGAGCCGCTTGCAACAAACCACGAAACCGGCGAAGGACTCCTCGACGGCGCGTATGTCCCCGTCCAGGAGCAGGATACCTTCCTCGGCGTCCCGTTCAAAGTCGGCGCACATATCATAACCTTCACGATGGGCGAACCGCGCAAATCCATCCGCATCCCCGTCGGACGCAAGGTGCGCGAGCTTTACTTCCTCCACGCCGCCGACTTCCCCGTCAAAGGCGAATGGCTCAGCTACATTCTCCATGCCGCCGACGGCTCCTCAAGCGAACACGTGCTGCTTATGGGACGCGACATCGGCAACACCGATTATCACTACTCCCTCCCGTGGACCTCGCTGACCGCACGGATTGCATGGGTCGAGCCCGTCACAAGCCGCACGCTCTACGTCCAGAAACTGGTTCTCGATGCGGAAACCGACCTTGAATCCATCGAAGTCACCGCGCCGCGCCAGAACGGCACACACGTTCTCGCCGGCATTTCAACACGGTAAGGAGCGCTCATGAAATCTTTCCGCAAAGAACTGATGTTCAACGTCAAATCCCGCCGCGCCTACATCGACATCACCGATGAAGTCGTCGCGGCGCTCCGCGAATCGGGCATCAAAGAGGGGCTTCTCCTCTGCAACGCCATGCACATCACCGCATCGGTCTACATCAACGACCACGAGTCCGGACTGATTCAGGATTACGACAACTGGCTCGAGCAGCTCGCTCCGCACGAGCCGCTCTCCCGCTACAATCACAACCGCACCGGCGAAGACAACGGAGACGCCCACCTGAAACGCCAGGTCATGGGACGCGAAGTCATCGTCGCCGTAACCGAAGGCAAACTCGATTTCGGTCCGTGGGAGCGCATCTACTATGCGGAATTCGACGGACGCCGCATCAAGCGCGTCCTCATTAAAATCATCGGAGAATAACATCGGATGAGGCTCAGCGATTACATCTTCCGGACTCTGGCGGACTGGGGGCTCCGTCAGGCGTTCTTCATTACCGGCGGCGGCGCAATGCACCTGAACGATGCGCTCGGCTCGGAACCGCGCATCAGCCGGCTCTGCTGCCTGCACGAACAGGCGTGCGCAATCGCGGCGGAGGCATACGCACGCGTCGCGGGCATTCCCGCCGTGGTCAGCGTCACCAGCGGTCCCGGCGGAACCAACGCCATCACCGGAGTCGCCGGAGCCTGGCTCGATTCCATCCCGATGATCGTCATCTCCGGACAGATCAAAACCGAAACCATGATCAGCTCCTGTCCGGAACTCAAACTGCGTCAGCTCGGCGACCAGGAACTCAACATCACCGATGTCGTCCGCCCCATCACCAAGTACGCCGTCGCGGTGAAAAAACCGGAGGAGATCCGTTATCACCTCGAACGCGCCTGCTACCTCGCCATGACCGGACGCCCCGGTCCCGTCTGGCTCGATATTCCGCTTGACGTTCAGGCGGCTCAGATCGACCCCGGAACGCTCGCGGGATACGATTCCCAGGAGGATCCGCTTCCGGAGCTCAACCCCGCCGACGTCATTGCGGCACTCGCAAAGCTCCGCACGGCGGAACGTCCCGTCATCATCGCGGGTTCGGGCGTCATCTCTGCCGGAGCGCGCGAACTCTTCCGCTCGGTCGCACAACGCTGGAACATCCCCGTTCTCACAGCAATCTCCGGAATCGACCTGCTCCCCTCCGATTCGCCGCAGTTCTTCGGACGCCCCGGCGTGATGGGTGCAAGAGCGGCAAATTTCATTCTTCAGAACGCGGATTGTCTTCTCGTTCTCGGAACCCGCATGAATCTGCGCGTCATCGGATACGACTACAAAAATCTCGCCCGCTCCGCTTACCGGATCATGGTCGACGCCGATTCCGCCGAGCTTTCCAAACCGACTTTCCGGGTTGACCTCAAGATTCACGCCGACGCGGGCGACTTTCTCCGCGCCGTGGAAACCGCGCCGCTTCCGGAAAAGACTGCCTGGCTCGATTACTGCCGCAAACTGCGCGCCAGATATCCCGCCGTCCTGCCGGAACACCGCAACCGCACCGATTACGTCAGCTCCTACGCATTCCCCGAACTGCTCGCCCGTTTCATGAAACCGGAAAGCATCGTCGTCACCGGAAACGGAACCGCCTACACAAGCACCTTCCAGGCGCTGCCCGTGCGCAACGGCGACCGCGTCATCGCAAACGTCGCCTGCGCCTCGATGGGCTACGACCTTCCCGCCGCCATCGGAGCCGCCGCAGCCGCGCCCGGACGCGAGGTCGTCTGCATTACCGGAGACGGCAGCATTCAGATGAACCTCCAGGAACTGCAGACCATTCTGAGCAATGCGTATCCGGTCAAGATTTTCATGTACAACAACAATGGCTATCTCTCCATCAAACTGACGCAGAACGCATTTTTCAACGGACACTTCGTCGGCTCAACACCTGAATCCGGTGTGCATCTGCCCGACATGCGCAAACTCGCGGAGGCATACGGCTTCCGCACGTACCTTCTGCGGAACAATGCGGAGGCGGAAGCACAGCTTCCGGAAATCCTCGCACTTGACGGTCCAGTCTTCTGCGAAGTCATGACCGATCCGCTGGAAAAGCTCGGTCCGAAAGCATCCTCAATGCGTCTGCCCGACGGGCGCATCGTTTCGCGTCCGCTTGAAGACCTTGCGCCCTTCCTGCCGCGCGAAGAGTTCAAAGCAAACATGATCATTCCGACCGTGGAGGAAAAATGAAAAAAATCAGCATCACTGGCGGCTGCTACAACGAAGCGGGAAACATTGAGGAACTCTACACACGCTGTCTCGCGGTTCTGAAAAAATTTCCGCAGTACGATTATGAATTTGTCCTTGCCGACAACTGCTCCACTGACAACACGCGCGACGTTCTCCGCACGCTTGCCGCGCGCGACCCGAAGTTCAAAGTCATCCTGAACGCCAATAATTTCGGCCATATCCGCTCCCCGTTCAATGCGCTTCTGAACGCCTCCGGCGATGCGGCGGTCAGCATGTGCACCGACCTTCAGGAGCCCCCGGAAGTGCTCGAACAGTTCATCCGCGAATGGGAAAACGGTGCAAAAGTTGTCTGCGGCGTCCGCAGCGGAACAAAGGCGGGATTCGTGCTCGAATGCTTCCGCAGACTCTACTACAAGTTCCTCGCGACCGTCGCCCCCGATGAACACATCATCCCCCGCTTCACCGGATTCGGACTCTATGACCGCGCGTTTCTCGACGCCCTCCGCAAATTCCATGACCCGTACCCCTACTTCCGCGGACTCGTCAGCGAAATCGGCTTCCACCGCGTGGAAGTGCCTTTCGTTCAGGAAAAGCGCAAAAGCGGACGCACCCACAACAACTTCTTCACGCTTTACGACATGGCAATGACCGGACTCGTCAACCACACCAAACTCCCCCTCCGGCTCGCCGTTTTCGCGGGACTCCTGCTCGGAAGCGGAAGCCTGCTGGTTGCGTTCGGCTATCTGCTTGCAAAGCTCATCTGGTGGGACACCTTCCAGCTCGGACTCGCCCCGCTCGTGGTCGGAATGTTCTTCTTCTTTGCGGTTCAGCTCTTTTTCATCGGGCTGATCGGCGAATATCTCGGCGCAGTCTGGACGCAGGTCAAAAACAAACCGCTTGTCATCGAAGAAGAGCGGATCAACTTCGACAAGTGACATGCTGAAGCCTGAAATCTCCGCCGCGCTTGCCGGAAAACGGATCTTCCTTACCGGAGGAACCGGATTCTTCGGCAAAAGCATTCTCGACTACTTCACCCGCCATCCCGTCGAAGGGCTGCACTTCACCGTGCTCGCGCGCCATGCGGAGGAGTTCCGCAGCCGCTTCCCCGGACTCTGCACGCTTCCCGGGCTCGCGTTTGAAAACGGCGACGTCCGCAGTTTTCCGTTTCCGGACGGAAGATTCGATTTTGTCATTCACGCCGCGACACCGGCCGTCACCACGCTTGCGCCGGGGGAAATGCGCTCCATCGTCGTGGAAGGCACGCGCCGGGTTCTGGAGTTTGCGGGACAGAGCGGCGCGGAACGTCTCCTTCTGACCAGCTCCGGCGCGGTGTACGGCCCCCAGCCGCCCGACCTTCCGCTCATTTCCGAAGAGTTCCCGTGCCGTCCCGTCACCGAATACGGCATTGCAAAGCTCGATGCGGAGCGGATGTGCGCAGATTCAGGCGTGGATTGCTGTATTGCGCGCTGTTTTGCGTTTATCGGCCCCTGGCTGCCGCGCACGATCCATTATGCCGCAGGGAACTTCCTGCGCGACTGCGAGGAAAACCGCCCGATCATCATTCAGGGCGACGGGCGCACCGTCCGCAGTTACATGCGCGCGGATGACCTTGTGGAGTGGCTTTTCACGCTTCTCATCGCCGGGCGGCGCAATGAAGCGTACAATGTCGGCTCCGAAGAAGCCGTCACGATTCTGGAGCTGGCACAACGCATCCGCGCACAGCTCGGAAGCTCGAACGAAATCCGGATTCTCGGCACGCCCTCGCCGCTTCCCGCACCGCGCTATGTGCCGTCGACAAAAAAAATCCGGACGGAACTGGGATTGCTCCCGCCCCGTCCGGCTTTCTGAGAAAAACGTGTCTGTCTCTGTCAGAGTTTGACTTTAACAACCACCTTTTTCAATTTGCCAGCCGGTGCATTCAGCGGACGGATCTTGCCGTAATGCCCGTCTTCGGGATAGAAGACAGCAAACAGTCCCGGAACCAGTTCGATGTGCGAAACGCCGACAGACGGCGTGCGGACAAATGCAACATCCTTCTCATCGTTGTATGCATCGACCGTTTCGAGTCCATCAATATTCGCCCACGCCATGCGTTCCACACCGGCGATGACCGCCTGGATATCAACATATTTCCGGTGAGCTTCCAGTTTTTCGGCTTCCGGAAGAACCGCGTCGTATTCCATGACATTGCCGTAAATGCGGTCGCCGTCAATTTCGAATTTGCCGAGCGGGGTATCGGGCGTAAGCGCGGAGATCGCCGCGAACGCCTTCTGAAACTCCGGCGAATAGGCGGCGATGACTGCCGGATCCATTTTATCGAGAATCATGAGACGCTCCCGGAGTTATTTGCCGCAGCACTTTTTGTATTTTTTGCCGCTTCCGCAGGGACACGGCGCATTGCGCTCGATCTTCGGAGTCGTGCGGACGTAGGGCTTCTGCTGGACGAGCTTGCCGTCATAGAAATACCAGGCGTTGTTGATTTTGCGGAACTCGGCGCGTTCATGATGCTCCAGCGGCGTGTCGCGGTCAGTGTAGCGCGCGATGAATTCAACGAATCCGGTCTTGTCGCCGGCTTCGGGCGCGGGGGCGCTGATGATTTCGAGTCCGAGCCACTGGGAACGTTCCGCCCAGCTGCGCATCTCCTCACGGTCGATGCTTTCGCGCTGAGACGGCGCAGTGGAGGAGATCAGGTGATCGATTTCCGCTTTGGCATATGCGGTATATCTGGAACGCATCAGCGCTTCCGGGGTTTCCGCCTTGACGAGTCCCTTGATGATCGGTTCACAGCACTCCGAATAGAGTTTTCCGGAACAGCACGGGCATTTTTCAGAATCCATTGTTGACACTCCTGTTGTTGGACGGTCTCCCGTCTTATTTGAAAAGATTTTTGTCCTTCTGCAGTCTCTCTTTTTCCGCCTTGTTGTTTCCGGCGGCGCGGATCTTCATATCCAGAACCGCATTGGCAAAATTCCTGCAATCGCCATCTTTACGATCCCACCAAAGCTCCGCGGCAGTCTTGTACGCTTCGTTGAAGATCAGCCAGACAACGGCGTCATTGAAGTATTTCGAATTCTTCCGCGCAATACGGGCGACAAGATCCGCTTTCTGACGCGGCTTCAGTTCCTTCACCGGAACCTCGGCAGATTTCCCGAAGCTCTCAACAGTCATGATACCGTTTTTAATGGAAATGACGGAACCCAGATTGCCCTTGAACGTCACCTGCGGACGGTTCAATTCGCTCTCGGACGAATTCGTCAGCAGCTTTTCGATGCGCTCCGCGCTCTCGATTTTGCTTTTCAGCCACCAGCCGTAACCGGCAAGGTTCTTCGCCTCGCGCACAACCTGCGCGGGCTTGTTCTGATTCCGCTGCGGCTCATCGATAAGCCCCTGGGCTTCGCGCTTCGCGGCGGCGATGTCGCCGGAATGAACCAGCGGAACAATCTTCTTCACCTTCTCGCCTCTTACCCAGTTGGCAAAGCCCTTGTATTTCCGGACAGCATCTTCTTCGGCTCTGCGCTTGCGGTCGGCCTCCTCTCTCTGACGGCGGGCTTCAGCTTCGCGGCGACGGCGCTCTTCATCGACTTTGCGCTTCTCCTCCGCGGCTTTTGCGGCGGCTTCCTTCGCGGCGGTAAGCTTTTCGCGAACCTGTCCGGCAAGAGTTTCCACGGCGGCGTATTTCTCCCGTTCTTCCTCTTTTGGCTCCTTGAACCGGGCGAGGAATCCATTGCAGAGCGACGCCGTTTCCTCCAGCGCCGACGGGTTATCCGCCGCCTGTTTCAGAATCTTGTCAGCTTCCTCGATCAGAGCGGATTTCTGCGGTTCCGCCTTCTGCTCCGCCGGTGCGGCATCCGGAGCGGGCTGCGGGTCCGCCTTCGGACCGGCAACCTCTTCCGCTTTCTTCATCACGGAATCCTTGACTTTTTCAAAGTTGCCGGAAAGCACGAACCAGGTTCCGGCTCCCGCGAGACCAAGCACGACAAGCACCGCAATGATCAGCACAATCACCTTCCGCGGAATCGTCTTTTTCGGAGCGGACGGAGTCTCTTCCGTCTTCGGCTGCTCTTCCGCTTTCGGCTCCTCCGTTTTCTGCGGAGCAGGAGCGGCAGCGGGCGCCGGCGTTGAAAGTTTCAGTTTCGGCACGCCGCCGGAAACGGAGGTTCCGGATGCGGGAATGTTCAGCTTCGGCGCATTCCCCGGGATGCTCAGTTTCGGAACCGGAGCCGAAGTCGAATTCTGAAGATTCAGACGCGGAATCGGTGCGGAAACCGAGGACGGAACGGAAAGTTTCGGGGCGGAAAGTTTGTTCTTGCGGATGTCGCGCAGAGTTTCCACGAGCTCCTCCGCATCCTGGAAGCGGTCGTTCGGATCGCGCGCCATCATCTTGACAATCACATCGGAAACCGCCTGCGGAATTGACTTCTTCACCTGGTTCGGCGGAACCAGCGTATCAGTCAGATGCTTCTTCGCAATCTCCGTGACGCTGGAGCCGTTGAACGGGAACTGCCCGGTCACAAAATGGTAGAAGGTCGCGCCGAGACTGTAAATGTCACTGCGGATATCCATCGGCGCGCCGGTCAGGTGTTCGGGGCTGATGTACTGCGGAGTCCCCATAACCTCCTCTTCGCTGTCCAGGGAATCCTTTTCTCCGGCGTGGCGGGCAAGACCGAGGTCGGCGAGTTTCGCTTTTCCGGTGCTCGTAAGCATGATGTTGTCCGGCTTGATGTCCCGGTGAATCAGACGCTGCTCCTTCCATGCGTAATCAAGCGCTTCGGCAATCTGCTGGACAATCTGAACGGCCTGGTCGACGGGTATCACATGGTTCTTCTCCAGAATCTCCTTCATGGTCTGCCCGTCGACATTCTCCATGGCGAAATAGTAGATTCCGTCATCCTCGCCGACTGCATACGCCTGCACGATATGGGGATGATTCAGGCGGGCGGCGGCGCGCGCCTCCTTGATGAAGCTGATTACAAATTCGGAATTCTGCGCATAATTTTCCGCAAGGACCTTGAGAGCGGCGGAGCGGTCAAGCGAAATCTGATGCGAAAGATAAACAACGCCCATTCCGCCGCGGCCGAGCTCTTTTTCAATGATGAAGTCCGCAATCACCGCTCCGGGAGCCGTCCTGGAAGCCGGCACCGTCACAATCTGCTGACACTTGCCGCATTGGACTTTTGCTCCCATTTCCGCATTGTCCACGGAGAGGATTTCTTTGCAGTTCGGACACTGAAAACGCATGGCTCGACGCTCCTGTTATAATGAGTTTAAATATAATCAGGTATTATATCGCCTTAAATGCGAATTGTCAAGAGCATTGCAAAAAAATCATAACTTCCTTTGCATTTTCGCGTTTCCGATGTATATTATTGCCTTAAAATTTTAAATTGGAAGACTTACATGGCAAAAAACGAAACCATACTCGTTCTGGACTTCGGTTCGCAGTACAGCCAGCTGATCGCGCGGCGAATCCGTGAATGCAAGGTTTACAGCCGTATCGTTCCCTTCAGCACTCCGGTTGAAAAAATCCGCGAGGAAGCTCCGATGGGAATCATCCTCAGCGGCGGACCCGCAAGCGTCTATCAGGACAATGCCCCGAAGTGCGATCCTGAAATCTTCAACCTCGGCATTCCCGTGCTCGGCATCTGCTACGGTCTCCAGCTGACCGTCATGACGCTCGGCGGCAAAGTTGCCCGCGGTCATGCACGCGAATACGGCAAGGCGGAAATCGAAATCACCGGCGAATCCCCTCTTCTCGACGGGCTCCCCTCTCCTCTTCAGGTCTGGATGTCCCACGGGGACAAAGTCACCGCGCTTCCCGAAGGATTCGTCACCACGGCGAAAACCACGAACACCGAATTCGCCGCAATCCGCCACACCGAAAAGAAAATCTACGGAATCCAGTTCCATCCCGAAGTCGTTCACACACACCGCGGAACTGAAATCATCCGCAACTTCGCCATGCGCATCTGCGGATGCTCCGGAAACTGGACCATGGAGTCCTTCATCGAACGCAGCGTCCGCGAAATCCAGGAGAAAACCGCCGGACAGAAGATCATTCTCGGTCTCAGCGGCGGTGTCGACTCCTCCGTTGCCGCCGCCCTGATCCACAAGGCGATCGGCGACAAACTCACCTGCATCTTCGTCAACAACGGACTTCTCCGCAAAAACGAAGCCGAACGCGTCCAGGAACTCTTCGCAGGCTCCTTCAAAATGAACCTCGTCTACATCGACGCCACCGACCGCTTCCTCGACAAGCTCGCCGGCGTCACCGAGCCGGAAAAGAAACGCAAAATCATCGGTCATGAGTTCGTCAACGTCTTCGACGACGCCGCAATGAAGCTCAAAGACGTCAAATTCCTCGCACAGGGAACCACCTATCCTGACGTAATCGAGAGCGTGCCCATCGACGGCAACCCCAGCGCAATGATCAAGAGCCACCACAATGTCGGCGGACTCCCCGAAAAGATGAATCTCAAGCTCCTTGAGCCCCTGAGCCGTCTCTTCAAAGACGAAGTCCGCGAAGTCGGCAAAAAGCTCGGACTTCCCGACGAGATGGTCTACCGCCAACCGTTCCCGGGTCCCGGACTCGCCGTCCGCATGCTCGGCGCGGTCAACCGCAAGGATCTCGATACCCTCCGCGAAGCGGATATCATCATCGTCGATGAGATGAAGAAAGCCGGACTCTACTACAAGATCTGGCAGGCGTTCGCCGTCTTCGTCCCCGTCAAAACAGTCGGCGTGATGGGCGATGAACGCACTTACGACAATGTCATTGCCCTGCGCGCCGTGGAAAGCCAGGACGGCATGACCGCCGACTGGGTGCGTCTCCCGTATGAACTCATGGAGCGCATCTCCACCCGCATTATCAACGAAGTGAACGGCGTGAACCGCGTGGTGTATGACATCACCTCCAAGCCGCCGGGAACGATTGAATGGGAATGATTTTCTGAAATGGAAATTGTTTCCGGAAAACTGCGCGGAATGCCCCTGCGCGCGCCGTCGGGGCTCACCGCGCGACCGACAGCGGTCCGCGCCCGCGAAGCCCTCTTCGCGAGCCTCGGAACGCTGGACGGCATGACCGTCGCCGACCTGTTCGCCGGAACGGGCGCGATCGGTCTGGAAGCCGCCAGCCGCGGCGCAGCTTCCGTTCTCTTTGTGGATTCCTCGAAATCCTCGTGCAATGCGGTAAAAGCCAACTGCGCAAAAGCGGAGAGCATCGCTCCAACCGCCGTTTTTGAAATCTTCAACGCCCCGCTCCCGAACATCTGCAAGCGTCTTGCGGTTCACCCGCAGCCCGATCTGATCTTTGCCGATCCGCCCTATGCGGAATCCGCGGAGCTTCTCGCAAAGCTTCTCGCCGATCCCGACTTCAACCGCTGGTCCGGCAAAGCGCTTCTCATTTGGGAAATGGCGGAGAACAAAGGCGGTCTCCAACCCCCGCCGCCGAACTGGCAGCTTGAGACAATCCGCAACTTCGGCGGAGCAAAATTCCTCTATCTCCGTCAGAAATGACAGCAAAAAAAGTGACGGATTCAGTCCGTCACTTTCCCGTCAATTCATGATTTTCTGTTCAAAGCGGGGATTTTCAGCCCCGTTTTCTCTGAATCATCACTGCAACGATGATCACGATCCCCTTCACGGTTCCCTGCAGAGTGACGGAGATTCCCCACATATCCAGGACGTTCGATACAATGCCGAGGATCAGCACGCCGGCCAGCGTCCCCCACACCGTCGCGCGGCCGCCGTTCATCGAACTTCCGCCGATGATAACCGCCGCAATCGCATCCAGTTCATAGGAGATTCCCGCGCTTGTCGAGCTGACCGCGTTCAGGCGGCCGCCGAACAGAAATGCAGCAACTCCGGACGCAAGACCTGCAATCAGATATGTCCCGTACTTCACAAGCCCCGTCCGGATGCCCGAATAACGCGCCACGCGTTCGTTCGACCCCACCGCGCAGACGTGGCGGCCGAAGCGCGTCATGAACAGCAGAACCGAAAGCAAAAGCGTCAGAAGAAGAAGCACCCAGACCGGAAGCGGGAGGTTCACAAACGAGGCGTCGCCAACCGTCCGGAACACTTCGTTCTCCGTTGAAACAAGTCCGGAATCCGCGAAATAGAGCGCGAGCGAACGGAAGATCACCATCGTGCCGAGAGTCGCAATGAACGGAGGAATCTTTCCGACCGAAACGAGCAGTCCGTTCGCCGTTCCGCCTGCGGCTCCGACACCGGCGGCTATCACGCCGGCAATCACCACCGCCCATTCCGGCGAAACGGGAAGCGCGTTCATTCCGAGAATCGAAAGCACACCCGAAAGAGCCAGCAGCGAGCCGACCGAAAGGTCTATGCCGCCCGCCGCAATGACAAACGTCATGCCCAGCGCAATGATGCCGCTGTATGACACCTGCCGCATGATGTTGATAAGGTTCTGTATGCTGCGGAAGCTCTCGTTGGAAACGCAGCAGACGATCAACAGCAGAACAAGCGCCGCATAAGGTCCTCCCGCCGTCCGGAGCATGCGCTCCGCCGTTTTCCTGAAATTACTGAATGCCGGTTGCAAGGTACATGATCTCCTCTTCTGTAACATGTTCGTGCTCAACGCATCCGGCAAGTTCGCCGGAACGCATCACAAACACGCGCTCGCACATGCCGATCACCTCTTCCAGATCGGAAGAGATCAGCAGGCAGGCAACGCCGCTCTGCGCGAGTTCACTGATGAATGTGTAGATGTCACTGCGCGCGCCGATGTCGACGCCGCGCGTGGGTTCGTCAAAAATAAAAACCTGCGGATGAATGTCAAGGCATTTTGCAATCGCGACTTTCTGCTGATTGCCGCCGCTAAGGTATTTCAGCTCCTCCGCAACGGACGCCGCTTTGATGCGGAACTTCGCGACATAATCCTCCGCCGCCGCATCCTCGTCCTTCCGGCGGATGAAACCCGCCGTGCAGTAACGCGCAAGACTCGCAAGCGTGACGTTCCGGTTCAGCGGGAATTCGGTCAGAATGCCGCTTCCCTGCCGGTCCTCGGAAAGATAAACAATCCCGTGCGCAATCGCATCGGAAGGCTTTTTCAGGTGCAGGAGTTCGCCGTTCAGCCGGATTTCGCCATGTCCCTTGCGAATGGCGCAGATCGTCTCCGCAAGCTCGGTGCGTCCGGCTCCGGCAAGCCCGGCGAGTCCGGTGATGCCTTTGCCCAGAGAAAGCGAAACGTCGCGCACTTCGCGTCCGGAAGTCAGATTTGAGACTTCGAGAACCGGATGCTCCGTATCGGGATAATGCTTCGGGGGAAACATCCGCGTGAGTTCGCGTCCGACCATCCGCTGAGCGATTTCGATTGCGGTAAGCTCCCGCGCGGGATCGACGCTTACAAGCACGCCGTCGCGCAGAACCGCCACACGGTCGCAGACGGTGCGGATCTCTTCCAGGCGGTGCGAAATGAAGATGACCGATGTTCCCGCCGCTTTCAGTTCACGCATGATGCGGAAGAGAATTTCCGCTTCGTTCCGGTTCAGAACCGTGGTCGGTTCGTCCATAATCAGCAGCCGGCATTCGACGGAAAGCGCTTTTGCGATTTCAACCATCTGTTTTTCCGCAACGCCGAGCGTCCCGATCATGCGGTCCGGATCAATCTCCACGCCGAGACGCGCCAGATGACGGGACGATTCCGCGTTCATTTTCGCCCGGTCGAGAAAACCGAAGCGATGCGGTTCGCGTCCGAGAAAGATATTCTCCGCAACCGTCAGATCGCTGACGAGGTTGAACTCCTGCGGAATCCCCTCTATTCCCGCCTCTCCCGGCCGCAGCGGACGGCCGAGGAAACGGATCGAACCGGAATCGGGGCGGTGGATGCCGAGCAGACACTTCACCAGCGTCGATTTTCCCGCGCCGTTCTCCCCGACAAGTCCGAGGATTTCGCCAGGCGCAACCGTCAGCGAAACGCCCGTCAGAACGCGCGTTCCGCCGAATGATTTGACAACTGAATCCAGTTCAAGCAAAGGCTCCGGCATGGGAACTCCTCAGCCGCGGGCAATGATAAGCGAAGCCGCCTTGTCCATTTCGCCCGCAATCGCGGGAGAGGAAGAGAGCGCTCCGGCGACATCGCCGGCGTCACACTGCTTCAGGAACGCGGGGTCAAGCGGAAGCTGGGCGAGCAGCGGAGCCTCCGCCAGTTTCGCAAGCTTCTCTCCACCGCCGCTGGAAAAGATCTCATGGCGGTGTCCGCAGTCCGGACAGACAAAGCCGCTCATGTTCTCGATAATTCCCGCGATGGGGACTTCAACCTGTTTGCAGAAATCGATGCACTTGCGGCAGTCGGCAAGCGCGACTTCCTGCGGTGTGGAAACGATAACCGCGCTCTTCGAGCCGGAAATCATCTGGCAGGCGGAAAGCACTTCGTCCCCCGTTCCCGGCGGGAAGTCGAGGACGAGATAATCAAGTTCACCCCACTGGACGTCTTCCAGAAGCTGTTTGAGCACGCCGATCTTGGCAGGACCGCGCCAGATGATCGCACGGTCGGCATCCTCCATGACAAGCCCGATGGAGAAAATTTTAATGCCGTTGATTTCCGGCGGAATCATGCCGTCGTCATTTCCTTCCAGCGTCACGGTCTGAAGACTGAACAGAGTGGGCTGGGAAGGTCCGTGGAAATCGACGTCGAGAAGACCGACTTTTGCACCTTTGCGCGCAAGAGTCAGCGCGAGCGTCGCGGCAACCGTGCTTTTGCCGACGCCGCCTTTGCCCGAGAGCACAAGGATTTTGTGTTTGATCAAAGCGAGACGCTTTTCAAGTTTCTCCTCCGTATTGCAGGAGGAGGAACAGCTGGAGCAGTGTCCGGAACAACTGGAACTCATATCTGTAACCTTTCTTTAAGATTTTCTGCTTTTTTCAATCAGTGAAGTCGTCGAATGACCGGGGACAAACGGAATGAAGCGGATCTCCGCATTGCATCCGAAGATGGCGGAACGTTCGCCCGGGTTGAGCTTCTCCACAGTGTAATCGCCGCCTTTCACATAGACGTCCGGCGCAATCGCCGCAATTTCATGGTCGCAGCGCTCGGAATCGAACACGACAACGGCGTCGACGAATTCAAAACACGCCAGCATGAACGCGCGATCCGCCTCTTCGCAGATCGGACGCGACGGCCCCTTCAGACGGCGGATGGACGCGTCGGAATTCAGCAGAACCACGAGAGCGTCCGCCGATTCGCGCGCGGCAAGCAGATACTCCGCATGCCCGCGGTGCAGCAGATCGAAACATCCGTTGGTAAGCGCGAGTTTTTTCCCGTCCGCCCGCAGTTTCTTCCGCCATTCGGCGGCTTCCGCAAGCGTTTTGATTTTCTGTACGATCTGCTGTTTCATCAATCCACCTTCACCGGTATGAAAACCGTGTCTTTCAATACAAATTTACCCCCGCCGACCATCCGGCGGAGAAGTTTCTGAAGCTCCGGAAGCCCGCGCTTGGAAAGCGGATCCGTCTCCTCGTGCGAATAACCGTTCAGGTTCGCGGCGGAAAGGAAAGAGACCTCCGTCGCCTGCCGGTCAACCAAACCCGCTTTCGCCAGGTCTGCAAGCGTGACGCTGTTGACGTCCGCCCCCTCCGCCAACTCCTTCGAGGTGTCGAATTCCCCGGCGAGGTTCTCCGAATCCGCACTGGTCACAGCCTTGTCGTCCGCCGTGAACGGGATGCGGTCCGAACCGTAATCCCATTCGAGGATCGGCTCCGGAGAAACGCCGCCGACCGAGGTTCCGAGCGCAGATGCGACATCCGCTTCACCGCGCGCGGCAATCAGGCACGAGACATTTTCCATAGAAAGCACGCTGATTGCCAGCACGCCGAGGAACACAAACAGAATCGCAATCAGCGAAACCGTGAATTCCGCGATCGCCTGTCCCTTTTCCCGTTTTCCGCGTTTCATAGCCGCACCTCCTGACATATCAGTACTTTAGCCCGTTTTTGAAAAATCTCAAGAGGGAGTATCGTTTTTTTCCGCGACAGCCATCGCCACGGCATGCCCGCGCTCGTGACTGATGCTGACAAAGACCCGTGCAATGCCATTCTCCTTCATCGTGCGCGCGCCGTCGCCGGAGAGCGTCACGACAGGAGCGCCGGATGCGGAGCCGGTCACTTCGATATCGCGCCATGCGCAGCGCCCGCCGAGTCCGCAGCCGAGCGCCTTCGCGACCGCCTCTTTCGCGGCCCAGCGTCCGGCGATGAACTGGACGCTGTCGCCGCGGCGTTTTGCTTCCGCTCCTTCGCTGTCGGTCAGGATATACCCGGTGAAACGGTCGCCGTGGCGTGCAAGCACCTTCGCAATCCGTTCAATTTCCACGAGATCGGTTCCGATTCCGAAAATCATGCTCCGCGTCCTTTCTTTTTCTTGCGGTCGGAAGCCTTCAGATACGAATCCACGCGGTCGTCAATCTGAAAATCTGAATCGCGCGTCATTTCCCCGCAATCCTTCAGATCGTGAATTGCGGAAAGTTTGGCAAGTTCGGAGAAAGCGGCCGCGCGCTTCTCCTCCGGCGTCATGCCCTTCGGCTTCTCCGCTTTCTTCGGAGGCTGCGCAAACGGACGGTCCAGCGGAATCAGCTCATTCGCCGTAATGCTGAAACAGGCGTTCCGTGCAATGATGATATGATCCACGACGTCCAGCCGCACGGCGGAGGCCGCAATCTTGATTGCGCGCGTCAGCTGAATGTCCGCGGGCGACGGCACCGGCGAACCGCTCGGATGATTATGCAGCAGAATGATGCCGCGCGCAGACATATCCAGAGCCCGCGTGAGCAGCTGGCGCGGATGAATGTAAAGCTGGTCAATCGTCCCCTCAACCATGATCTCATCGCCGATAATTTCATTCTGCGTGTTGAGATAAATGACCATGAAGACTTCGTTTTCAAGCCCGGCGAGCTTCATCCGCGCATAACGGATCACCTCTTCCGTCGACGACAGCACCTCACGCCCTTTGATCTGTTCATAAAGGCAATCGGAGCAGAGCCCCTTCATGAGCTGAATCAGAAGCGCGACGTTCTCCCCGACTCCCGGGACTTCGGTCAGGCGTTTTTCCGGCGCATTCATAATGGCGGTGATCGAACCGAACTTTTTCAGAAGTTCCTTCGCAATCGGCTTCACATCACGCCGGGCGATGACGTAAGTCAGCAGAAGTTCAAGCTTTTCATAGTCCAGCATGCCGTCGTGTCCCGCCTTGCGGTACTTCTGCCGCAACCGGTCGCGATGCCCCGCCGCAAGCTCCGGATTGAATGAGCTCCCAGCCATGAATTCACCCCCGCTTCAGCCAGGTCAGCGATTCAAAATGCGCCGTCGACGGGAACAGGTCGAACAGCCCCGTCTCCGCAACGGTCCACCCCTGCTGCCGGAACAGCGCAAGGTCGCGCGCCAGCGTATCGGGCCCGCAGGAAACATAAACCAGATCATGCGCAGCGCTTCTGGAAAGCGCATCAATCACCGGACGCTCCAGTCCGGTGCGCGGCGGATCAACCAGCATCAGCGGACGCTGCTTCGTCTGAAGCGGAAGCTGTCCGAGCATCCGGACCGCATCACCCGCAAGGAATTTGCAGTGCGGCAGACCGTGTTCATGCAGATTTTCATTTGCCGCGCGGACGGCGTCCGCGTCAAGCTCCACACCGTAGACTTTGCCGACACCGACCTCAGCCGCGAGCACGGAAAACACGCCGCATCCGCAGTAAAGTTCGATGAACACTTCCGGCTTCACCTCCTCCACGATCCGCAGGAATTCCGCCGCAAGTTTCGACGCCATCTCCGTGTTGATCTGGAAGAACGAACGGCGCGGAACCGCAAATTCTCCGTATGGTCGGATGGTATCGGTCAGGAACTCTTCCGAATCCTCCGCCTCCAGCAGAAGCGCGCCGTCATGCGGCGTATAGCGGAATGTCAGCGGGGAAATTCCCTCCGGAAGCGAAGCGCGGAATGCGGGATCGTTGAGTTTTTCATCCATCAGACGCGCGATTTCCGGGCGAGCCAGGAGACATTCGCGGATGTCAAGAACCGTTTTGTTGTCCTCCATCCGGTATCCGATGCGGACCTCTTCTCCGTTTTTTTCGGCGGTAAGTTTGATTTTGTTCCGCCAGCCCATGCGCCGCGGCGCGGCGGCCGGTTCCCGCATCGCGGAGGGCTCCGCAAGGTGCGAATGAAGGAGAAAACGCTCAAACTGTTTCTGCTTCCACTCAAGTTCAACCGGATAATCAACCTGGGAATACGCACAGCCCGGACACTCCGCCGCATAACGGCAGACCGGCTGGATCCGGTCCGGCGAGGGTTCGATTATCTCTTTGATTTCCGCCTCCGCACAGTTTTTCTTCTCTTTCGTAACCGCGCACAGGAGAGTATCCCCCGGCGCTCCGCCGCGAATAAAACAGCGTTTGCCCGAAGGCATCGAGGCGACGGCTTTGCCGCGATAGGCGAAAGCGTCCGGCTTGAGTGTCAGTTCCTGCATGAATCGTCCTTGCAAATAATATTTCAGCGCCTTCCGGCGTCAACTATCAGCGTCTTGCGCCAGCGTTTGCCGACGCTTTTGAGTGTATAAACCGAGCCGAGCGAATCCATCGCGACCAGTTCGCATGGTTCGCCGCCCGAAAACAGCCAGCGCACCGTCCCGAGCGTCGCAGGGCGCAGGGACTTCGGCTCACACGAGGAATAATCTTTCAGGCTCTCCGGATCCAACCGGAAGACGCGCCCTTTGATCACCCTCATGACAAACAGATTCGGTCCGTTCTCCTGCCAGACAAAACGCCCTGCGGAATCCGCGGCAATCTCCCGCTGTTTGCCTTCCACATGAAGGAACAGACGGCACTTCCCGTTCGTGTCGGGCAGAGCTGAAAAGAGGAATCCCGAACCGTCCGGCTTCGTGCATACAAGTTCCCCGATGCGGAACCGCTCCTTGCGCGGCTCCTTCGAAGCGACCTCGCCGGACGCGGCGTCGATCCGGTAAAACGCATCCTCCGCCGCGGCAATCACAGCCGTTCCATCCGGAGATACCCGGAGAAGCGGACAAGGCGCTCTGAAAAGCGTTTTTGATTTTCCGTCTTCCAGATTCAGCATCCGGACTGCGCCTTTTGCATCCGCAAAGAACAGCGAAGCTCCCGCGACCGCAAACGACACCGGCTTATCCGTCCGGTGAAATGAGCGTTCCTTCCCCTCCTTCAAATCAAGGACAACGAATCCGGCGGGCTGTTTCAGCACCGGCTGAGCCTCCGCAAAGGCAACCGCATATTCGAGCGTGTTTCCGAGCCGCAGCGCGGAAAGTTTGCGTCCGACCGTGAAGTATCCCGCAATGCGTTTGCGGAGGACGTCGAGCAGAATGATTCTTCCGCCCTGTGCCTCCTCACACTTCCCGACCGTTTCCAGAAATGCGGCAACCGAGCCGTCAAGCACAGCTGCGGCATCGGCGACCCGCAGAGCTCCCGTTCCCGTCAGATCCCAGCCGGGGATCCAGACATAATCCTTCCCGGTATCCGGCAGAGCCGCGGCAAGAGTATTCTCCTTGATTTTCGCAAGCGGCTGAAGACGATCCTCCGCGCGGATATTCGCCTCCTCTTCAATCGAAACACGCACGGTCTGCTCCGCCTGCGGGATGCGGATTTTCAACCCCTCCTCCATTGCGGAGAGAGAAGCAAGGCAAAGGAATGTCAGCAGCAGCCGGATCATATTCGCTCTCAAAGTTCAACGCGCAGGGCGTCTCTCATCTTCTTGACCTGTTCGACCGCTTTTTCGACCGATTCCGCGCGGGCGAGGAGCACGCCGAGGCGGCGGTGTCCGTTGAGTTCGCCCTTCCCGAAAATCCGCATGGAGGTATCGGGATCCGCAAGAACATTTTCGAGTCCGCTGAACGAAACATGATCCGATACGCCGTCGGCGACAATCGCTTTCGATGCGGAAGGTCCGTGGAAAGCAATGTTCGGAATCGGCAGACCGAGGATCGCGCGGGCGTGCAGAGCAAATTCGGAGAGATCCTGCGAAATCATCGTAACCATTCCGGTATCGTGCGGACGGGGGCTGATTTCGCTGAAAATCACCTCGTCGCCTTTTACAAACATTTCTACGCCGAAAATGCCGCGTCCGCCGATGGCGTCCGTGATTTTCTTTGCGATATCCTCCGCCTTTTCAAGCGCGGATGCGGTCATTGCCTGCGGCTGCCAGGATTCCTGATAGTCGCCGCCGACCTGATGATGCCCGATCGGCTTGAGGAACGAGGTTCCGCCGATGTGACGCACGGTCAGCAGGGTGATTTCATAGTCGAAATCAACAAATCCCTCCACGATGACTCTTCCCGCTCCGGCGCGTCCGCCCTCCTGCGAAATGTGCCACGCTTTGTCGATATCCGCCTCGGAGCGGACAACGCTCTGACCGTGTCCGGAAGAGCTCATGACGGGCTTGACGACACAGGGAATTCCGACCTCTTTGACGGCGGCTTTGAACTCGTCTTCGCTGTCCGCGAAACGGTATTTTGAAGTGGGCAGACCGAGTTCTTCCGCGGCGAGACGGCGGATGCCTTCGCGGTTCATGGTCAGATAGGTTGCGCGCGCGTTCGGGATGACATGGTATCCCTCCTGCTCCAGCTTGATGAGCTCCGGCGTTGCAATCGCTTCGATTTCCGGAACGATGTAGTCGGGCTTCTCAAGTTCAACGACGTCACGGAGAGCCTTTGCATCGAGCATATTGATGACATGGCTTCTGTGAGCGACCTGCATCGCGGGAGCGTTCGGATAGCGGTCAACCGCGATCACCTCGACTCCGAGTCTCTGCATTTCAATCGCAACTTCTTTTCCCAGTTCGCCCGATCCGAGCAAAAGCACCTTGACAGCGCTGGAAGTGAGAGCGGTTCCTAGTTTGACCATGATAAAAACTCCTCCTGTTGTTTATAATAGAATGAATATACGGGATTCCGCGTTTTTTTCAAGCGGCGGAACAAAAAAGCATAAAAAAAACCGTCCGCCAAAAGAAAACTCCGGATTTTTTGCAAGCGGCGTTTGAAAAAATCGGGAAATGCGTATATATTTACCGGAAATGCGTAAAGCAAATAGAAAAATCAAGGAGTTTCAAATGGGACAGCAGTACAATAAGGTTCAGAAGCGCGCTCGTCGCAAACGCTACAACGAAAGACTCAAAGCAAGAGCCAAAGCCGCGATGAAGGCCGCAAAGAAAAAATAACGTAAAGAGGCGGGCAAAACCCGCCTTTTTCGTTTTCACGCGGAAATTCAAACGATCAGGAACAAACTATGGCACAGATTCATCCTACCGCTGTTGTCGATCCCTCCGCGAAGCTCGCGGATAATGTGGTGATCGGGCCCCACTGCGTCGTTGAGCACGATGTGGAAATCGGCGCCGGAACCCGCCTCATGGCAAACTCTTTCGTCGGCTGCTACACCACTATGGGCGAAAACAACCTCGTCTACCCCTTCGCCTCCATCGGCTCCGACCCCGAAGATTACGGATTCGACGGTTCCGTCTCCTACACAAAAATCGGCAGCAACAACCGCTTCCGCGAAGGCGTGACCGTCAACCGCGCCACCCATGAAGGCGCCGAAACGGTGATCGGTGACGGCTGCTTCCTGATGGCGAACGCGCATGTCGCACACAACTGCAAAGTCGGCAACAATGTCATCATGGTTGTTGGAGCAACCCTCGGCGGCTATGTGGAAGTCGGCGACAAAGCCCTTCTCTCCGGGCTGATTGCAGTTCACCAGTTCTGCCGCGTCGGCCGCATGGCGGTTCTGAGCGGAGTCTCCGCAATCTCCGTCGACCTCCCCCCGTTCATGATCGGCGACGGCCGCAACGGCGGCGTCCGCGGATTCAATATCGTGGGACTCCGCCGCAACGGGTTCTCTCACGAGACAATTCACGCAATCAAGAAAGTTTACGATATTTTCTTCCGTCAGGGTCTGAACACCACGAATGCCATTGAGCGCACGCTCGCCGAAGTTCCGCAGCTTCCCGAAGTTGTCGAATTCCTCGATTTCGTCCGCTCCTCCAAGCGCGGCATTCTGACCGGCGACCGTCACGGCAGAAGAGCGTAACCGAAAAAGGCGCCTGCGCCGGCACCTGCCGTCCGTCCGGGCGGCACTTGCGAAGCGCTTGCGCCGACACTTTTTCTCTTTTTTTCTGCAAAAAATTCTTCCATCCTGTTGAATTTGCAATTTTATCAGCTAACTTACCTCATAACACCGTTTTTTCGCCGGAATAATCAACGAAAAGGAGAAATCCAAATGGCGCTTGACAAAAGTGTTGGAACGCAGTCCCTTGCTATGGACTCCAAAAAAGAAGAATTCAAAGGCAAAAAACTTCGCGTGGCGATCGTCGGATGCGGCGGCATCTGCCAGTCCCACATGGAAGCATACAAAAACATCCCTGAAGTCGAAATCGTCGCCGGCGTCGATATTCTCCCCGAACGCCTCGAAGTCATGGAAACAAAATGGGGTCTCCCGAAAAAGGCGCTCTTCAAAGACTGGAAAGTCATGCTCAAGAAGATCAAGCCCGATGCGGTCGACGTCTGCACCCCCAACGGCGTCCACGCTCCCGCCGTCATCGACGCCCTCAACGCCGGCTGCCATGCCATGACTGAAAAGCCCATGGGCATGAGCGTCAAAGAGTGCGAAGAAATGGTCAAAGTTGCAAAGAAGAACAAGCGCAAACTCGCCGTCGGCTTCCAGCAGAGATACCATAACAACACCGAGTTCCTCGTCCGCGCCCGCGATGAAGGACAGTTCGGCAAAATCATGTTCGTCAAGTGCCGCGCTCTCCGCAGACGAGGCATTCCGAACTGGGGCGTTTTCGGACAGAAAGAGCTCCAGGGCGGCGGCCCCATGATCGACATCGGCGTGCACCTCATCGAAGTCGCGCATTACTTCATGGGCTCCCCCAAGCCGGTCGCAGCGTCCGGAAACATCTGGACCTACATCGGCGACAAGCCCTCTGAAGTCGTCTCCCCCTGGCCCAACTGGGATTGGAAAACCTTCACCGTGGAAGACCTCGCAATCGGCCAGATCCGTTTCGACAACGGCGCCATCATGCAGATCGAAACCTCCTTCTCCGCCCACATCAAGGAAGACGTCTGGAACTTCACCTTCATGGGCGACAAGGGCGGCGGCTCCTGGTCCCCCGCGGAAATCTACCGCGACTCCGCAGGAACCATGATCAACGAAGTCCCGGGATTCCTCCCCGAAAGCTCCTGGAACTTCCTCTTCACGCAGAAGCTCAGAAACTTCGTCAACGCATGTCTTAACGACACCGAACTCCGTGCTCCGGGCGAAGCCGGACTTGCTGTTCAGAAAATCCTCAACGGCATCTACGATTCCGCCGCTGCAGGAAAAGAAGTCGTCATCAAGTAAACACTTGCATTGCGCAGTCCGGAGAACCGCCCAAACGGTTCTCCGGATTTTTTTACCTCCCCTTTTCCTTATGCCTGAAAAGCATTCAATTGCATAGAAAATAAGTATTTGTTATTTGAAAAATTGCTGTTATAGTTTATTCCCAAAAAAAATTTCAGATTTTCCGCAAGAAGCGTTTGACTTGCAGCGGCTCTAACGTTTAAATTATGCGGAGAAGAGGGAAACGGAGAAATTTTCATGAAAAAACTGTTTGGCTTGAAAGGTCTGCGCATCGCCGCTGCGGCTGTTGTTCTGATTCTGACCGGAATTGCGTTTTACGGAGGCAGCAGAGCGGTTGCGGGTATTCTTCACCTCCAGTTCGGTCCCGCGCTGATGCGCTGTTTCGCGGCGTTCTCCGCAGGAGCGCTCGCAACAGTGCTTGCAATTCTCGTGCTGACTCTCCTGTTCGGGCGGATTTACTGTTCCATGTTCTGTCCGTTCGGAATTCTCCAAGATTTGATTCTTATATTCTCCCGCAAAAAATCCCGCGCGATTCCGAACCTTCCCCGGCTGCGCTATGCGGTTGCCGGAATCGTTTTCGGGCTTCTCTTCTGCGGCTGGAGCGCGGGGCTTCTCCTGCTCGACCCCTATACGAATTTCGGACGCATCGCGGGAGCTTTCACCTCCGGCGGATTCGTTCCCCTGGTCATCATCTTCGCGCTTGTGCTCTGGAAACGGCGCATCTACTGCACCGCAATCTGCCCTGTCGGAACTCTGCTGGGGCTGACGGCGAAATTCAGCGTCTTCCGTCCGCTCATTCAGAAAGGCTGTGTAAAATGCGGAAAGTGCGCGCGCCTCTGTCCCGCCGGATGCATCGACGTGAAAAGCGGAACCATCGACAGCGAACGCTGTCTTCGCTGTATGAACTGCATCGCCGGATGCCCGCTCGGCAAAATCAGATTTGAAGTGAAAAAAACAGAAGAAATCCCGGTTGATGAATCGCGCCGCGCGTTTCTCGTGAACGGCGGAATTCTGCTTGCGGGACTTGCGGCGGGCGCGGCACTTGCAAAAACCGGACTCGGCAAGCTCGAAGAATTCGCCCGTAAATTCCGGATTCTTCCGCCCGGCGCGGGAAGTGCCGAACGCTTCGCGGCAAAATGCACGGGCTGCCAGCTCTGCACAAGAAACTGTCCGGAGAAAATCATTGTTCCCGCAAAAGGCGCGGCGGGTCCCGTCTCGCTTGATCTCTCACGCGGTTCATGCCGGTTCGACTGCAACAAATGCTCGCGCGTCTGCCCGACCGGAGCAATCCGTCCGCTCTCTCTTGCCGTAAAGCAGAAAACGAAGATTGCGGAGGCGCATTTCAATCCGCAGAACTGCATCGTGTTCCAGGATGACGAGGAATGCGGCAAATGCGCGGCGGTCTGTCCGACACACGCAATCACTCTGCGGAAAAACGGAACTCCGCGCGGCGTGAATCTCAAACTCTGCATCGGCTGCGGAGCCTGTCAGGAGATCTGTCCCGCGCCGGAAAAGGCGATGACCATACACGAAATCGAAAAACAAATTCTGCTGGAGAATTGAACATGGAAAACAAACTGCTTTATCTCGAAGGCGCATCGGGAATTTCCGGCGACATGACCGTTGCCGCCCTGCTTGACCTCGGCGCAAGCCGCGAAAAACTCGACGCCGTTCTCAAAAGCATGAACCTGGAAGGCTTTGAATATCAGGTTTCCCGTAAAAGTTCCTATGGAATCGCCGGAACCGATTTCGATGTGATTCTGCATGATCACCACCATCATGAACATGAGCATGAACACGGGCATCATCACGAACACCGGAACCTGGACGACGTCTGTGCCGTCATCGACCGCGGAACCATGACAGACGGCGCACGGGAACTCGCAAAAAAAATTTTCCGCATCGTCGCGGAAGCGGAATCCAAAGCCCACGGCGTTCCCGTTTCCGAAGTCCACTTCCACGAAGTCGGCGCCATTGATTCCATCGTCGACATCGTTTCCGCCGCCGTGCTGATCGACGATCTCGGCATCCGCGAGTGCGTGGTGACCGGGCTCGCCGAAGGCCGCGGATTCGTGCACTGTCAGCACGGCGATCTTCCCGTTCCGGTTCCCGCCGTGCTGAACATCGCGCAGGCGCACGGCATCGCGCTGCGCACAGCAACCGCAAACGGCGAAATGGTCACTCCGACCGGAATCGCAATCGCCGCCGCGCTCCGAACCCGCGACCGCCTCCCGGCGGAATACAAAGTCGAAAAGGTCGGAATCGGACTCGGCAAACGCGACTTCGGACGCGCCAACATTCTCCGCGCGATGATTCTTGAAGAAACGCTCGATCCGGAACAGATGTATGTGCTCGAAACGAACATCGACGATGCCACTGGCGAAGCGCTCGGACTTGCGCTCGAAAAGCTCATGGCGGCAGGCGCTTCCGACGCTCATTTTCTTCCATGCTTCATGAAGAAGAACCGTCCGGCGTACCTCCTGCGGGTCATCGCGGCCGCGCCCGAAATTCCCGCGCTCGAACGGATCATTTTTGAGTCCACAACCACCATCGGAATGCGCAAACTTCCAGTCGACCGCACCTGCATGGATCGCGAAATCCGCACCGTGGAACTCCCGTTCGGCACGGTCTCCGTCAAACGCTGCACCTGGAACGGCGTTGTCCGCAACTACCCTGAATACGAAAGCGTGCGCGCGCTCGCGGAGCGAACCGGCAAAGAATTCCAGCTGGTTTTCGCCCTTGCGAAACAGGCGGCGGAGGAACTCGAATGACCCGGATCGACGAGCTGAAACTGAATCTGCGCTTCCTCGCGCCGCAGGGCATTGCGCTTGCGTTCTCGGGCGGAGTCGACAGCACATTCCTGCTTTCCGTCCTCAAGGAACTGCACGATGAAGCGCCGTTTCCACTCCTTGCGCTCACCATGCACACGGTGTTCCAGCCGGATGATGAGACCGAAGCGGCGAAACGGCAGACCGCAGAGCTCGGCGTAAAGTCGGAGGTCTTCACCAGCGACCCGCTCGTTCTTCCCGAAATCCGCAACAATCCGCCGGATCGCTGCTACTGGTGCAAACGCAAAATCTTCCAGACTTTTCTCGACATCTGCCGCGCCCGCCGCATCGCACATCTGCTTGACGGAACCAATGCGGACGATGGTCACGTATATCGTCCCGGACGGCGCGCGCTGAAGGAACTCGGCGTGCTCTCGCCGCTGGCGTCACTCGGATTTACAAAACAGGAGATCCGCAAACTTTCCGCCGAACGCGGGCTTCCGACCGCTTCCAAGCCTTCCATGCCGTGTCTTGCAACACGCTTTGAATACGGTGCGGAACTCACGCCGGAGCGCATCGGGCAAGCCGGCAGAGGGGAAGTGTTTCTCCGCTCGCTCCTGCCCGAAACGGCGGACGTGCGGCTGCGCGTGCAGGGGAAAAACGCGCGGATTGAAGTTCCGCCAGCATCGTTTGAACTCATTCTGAAGAACCGTGCGGCGATTGCGGAAACTCTGCACGGGCTCGGCTTTGAATTCGTCACTCTGGACTTGGAAGGATACCGGTCCGGGTGCTATGATAAAAATCTAACAACGGAGGTGTAATATGTCTCTCGGTTTTACGGAAATCATTCTGATCGTGCTCTTCGTTCTGATCGTGTTCGGGGCGAAGCGCATTCCGGAACTCGCGCGGGCGCTCGGACGCGCTTCATACGAGTTCAAAAAAGCGAAAAACACGCTTGAAAACGAAAGCCGCGAACTTGCCGACGCCGCAGAGAAGGCGGCGGAAAACGACGACAAGAAAGAAGAAAACAAGGAAGAGAAGAAATCCTGATGGAATCCGACGGCGAAAATACGCTGATTGCGCATCTTGAAGCGCTGCGCGGAACCCTGATCCGGATTGCGGTCGCAACAGCGGTTCTCTATCCGGTCGGCTACTTTCTAGCGCCGCACGCAATCGAACTCCTCGTGCGCTGGTGCTGTCCGCCGGAGATCGGCAAGCTGCACTACTTCGCGCCGATGGAGGTGTTTTTCGTGCATCTGAAATTGGCGCTGATTCTTGCGCTGGCAATGGCGTATCCGTGGAACATCTTCCAGCTGTGGCGTTTTCTGCTTCCGGCGCTCTACAAGGAGGAACGCCGCGCGCTCGGCTGGTGGCTGGTATCGTCCTCGGTGCTCTTCTTCGGAGGAATCGCATTCTGCGCGGGACTGATTCTCCCCATGCTGATGAAATTTTCCGCAGAATTCGCAACGTCCGAACTTCAGCCGGTGCTCGGTCTCGCGGGATTCCTGAATCTCGCCGGATGGCTCATGCTGGCGTTCGGCGTGATGTTCCAGGCGCCGATCGCGGTGCTCCTCATGGTACGCTTCGGTCTGCTCTCGACGGAAACGCTCCGCAAAAAACGGCCGTACGTCATGACCGTAATCCTGATCGTCGCGGCAATCCTGACTCCCCCGGATGTTGTGAGTCAGGTGATGCTTGCCATACCCACATGGCTGCTGTTTGAACTCGGGCTTCTGCTCGCAAAAAACATGGAGAAAAAGACAAATGAACAGACGTGAATTTCTCAAGAGCGCGCTCACTCTCGCCGCGCTCGCACCCGTGACCCGTCTCGCCGCAAAAGCCGGAGCTGACGGCGACAAGGCATCCGATTTAACTTCCGGCGCGCAGGTCACGCGCCGCCGCTGGAAAGACTCCGCCCTCACACTCCCGCTTCTCGGGTTCGGATGCATGAGACTGCCCCGCATCACCCCCGACAATCCCGCGATTGATTATCCCACCGTCAAGAAGATGATCGACCGCGCCATGCTCGCCGGATGCAACTACTTCGACACCGCCTACATGTACCACGGCGGCGAAAGCGAAAAATGTCTCGGCGAACTCCTCAAATCCTATTCCCGTGACGCCTACTATCTCGCGGACAAAATGCCCGTCCGGTTCGCAAAAAAGGAATCCGACGTCGAACGCATCTTCAAGGAACAGCTCGTCCGCTGCAAGACCGATTACTTCGACTTCTACATGCTCCACGCCCTCGACAAGGCGAACTGGGAACTCGCAAAAAAATTCCATGCTTGCGAATTTCTCCAGAAGATGAAAAAAGAGGGAAAGATCCGCAAGCTCGGTTTCTCCTTCCACGACACTCCGGAAACACTCCAGACCATCGTCGATGCGCAGGAATGGGACTTCGCGCAGATTCAGCTCAACTACCTCGACTGGGAACTCTACCGTTCCCGCGAACAGTACGAAATTCTGACGAAAGCCGGCATTCCGGTCATCATCATGGAACCGCTGCGCGGCGGCGCGCTCGCCTCGCTCTCCCCCGAAGCGACCGAAATTCTGCACAAGGCCGACCCCGATTCCAGCAACGCCGCATGGGCGCTCCGCTACGTCGCCAGCCTCCCGAACGTCCTCTGCGTCCTCTCCGGTATGTCGCTGCCCGAGCACATGGAAGACAACATCAAGACCTTCTCGCCGCTGAAGCCGCTGACAGACAACGAGCGCAAAACGCTTGATCTTGCGCTGAAGGCCTACAGCAAACGCCTCGCCGTCCCCTGCACCTCCTGCCGTTACTGCATGCCGTGTCCGGTCGGCGTTGAAATCCCGAAAATCTTCGGAATCTACAACCAGTACAAAATCTCCGGGAACAAATGGCTGTTCAAAAACAACTACAAAGCCATCCCGGAAGATTCCCGCGCCTCGGAATGCGTCAACTGCAAACGCTGCGTGAAACACTGTCCGCAGAAAATCAACATTCCTGAAGAGCTGAAAAAAATCGCAAAGGAATTCGCATGATCTACCGCACACTCGGAAAAACCGGAATCAAGGTCCGCGCAATCGCGCTCGGCTGCGAAGGATTCTCCGCCAAATCCCATGAGGAAGCCCGCGGAATGATGAATTTCGCCGGCGCAAACGACATCCATTTCATCGACGTCCGCGCGTCCGATCCGGAAATGCGCTCGACCATCGGCACGGCGCATGCGAAAAACGCTCTCCGTTCGGCGTTCCCGTGCGCGAAAAAATGAAACAGACAACAGAACTCTTCAAAATGTAAAGGAATATTCTTATGCACATGGCTGATGCTTTGCTTTCACCTGCAGTCGGGGGAACCATGATTGCAGTCTCCGCCGGAATTCTTGGCTACTCCATCCGGGACATCCGGAAAAACTTCCAGGAAAAACGCATTCCGCTCATGGGAATCGCCGGAGCGTTTGTTTTCGCGGCGCAAATGATAAACTTCGCGATTCCAGGAACCGGTTCCAGCGGACACATCGGAGGAGCCGTTCTTCTGGCGGCCCTGCTTGGACCCTCTCCCGCGTTCCTCGTCATGGCCTGCATTCTGCTGGTTCAGGCGCTGTTCTTCGCCGACGGCGGGCTGCTGGCATGGGGATGCAATCTTTTCAACATGGGCTTCTTCGGATGCTATCTTGCATATCCCTGCATCTTCCGTCCGCTTGCAGGCGGGACGACGAGCCGGAAACGGATTGTCGCCGCCTCGCTCACCGCCTGTCTGGTTTCGCTGGAACTGGGAGCTCTTGCGGTGACGCTGGAAACTCTCGTCTCCGGGATTACCGAGCTCCCGTTCGGCGTGTTTGCCGGAGCCATGCTTCCGATTCATCTGGCAATCGGAGCCGGAGAAGGGCTGGCAACCGCGGCGGTGCTCCTGTTCGTGCAGAAAAACCTGCCCGATGCGGAAAAGCTCCGCCTGGAAGAGGAAAAACCGTCCCTCCTGCGACTTTCATGGGTTCTCGGACTCGCCGCGCTTGTTCTAGGAGGCGGACTCTCTCTCCTGGCGTCCGGCAAACCCGACGGTCTGGAATGGTCCATAGAGAAAACCGCCGGGTCTTCCGAACTGGAAGCATCCGGCGCGGTTCACTCCTTTTTCTCGCGGTTGACGGAGATGTTTTCCGTTCTTCCGGATTACGCGATTCCCGGCAATGAATCTCCGCTCGGAACCTCGATCGCCGGAATCGCCGGAGCGGTCATCTGCGCGATTCTTCTCGGAATTGCGGGATACATCATCTGCCGGTCAAGGAAGAAAACCGCAAAGTGAGTATTTCCCCCGACAGTTTTTTCTCTTCGATTCCTGCGCCGGCGGAGAGTTTTCTCCGCCGGCGCGCTCCTTTGCCCAAAGTATGTTTCACCATTCTGTTTCTTGTGCTGACAGTTTCCTTTTCCAGATATGCTCTTGCCGGAACCGTGCTGTTCGCCGCGATGCCTTTTCTGCTTGCCGCGGCGGCGAAACTCCCCGTTTCCGTTCTGCTGTTCAGAATTATTCCGGCTCTGCCATTCATTCTCTGCACAGGAATCGCCAATCTTTTCTTCGACCATGCGCAGATTGCCGTCTTTTCGCTTGAGCTTTCCGGCGGAACGGTCGCCCTGCTTGTCCTGATCGCAAAAACTCTGGCCTCCGTCGGCATGGTGCTGGTTCTCACTTCCACAACCGCCTTCCGCGACCTCGCCGGAGCTCTGCGGTGCCTCCACGTTCCCTGCCTGCTGATTCTGGTGCTTCAGCAGCTGTTCCGCTATCTCGCTCTGCTCGCCCGGGAAGCGGGAAACATGCGGAACGCCTATTTCATGCGCAATCCGGAATGCAGGATCATCCCGCTCCGGGAATGGGGAAATCTCGCCGGACGGCTCTTCATCAAAAGCACTGTTCATGCCGATGCCGTTTACGCCGCAATGCAGTGCCGTCTTTTTCATGCGGGCAAACCGCTTCCCGCCCGCGGGAAAGGTTCGCCGCTGGAGTGGGGAACCGTCATCCTGCTCAGTGTTCTGTTATGTTTTTTGAGGAGAATATTATGAAAATTCAACTGGAAAATCTGACTCTGGAACGCGCCGGAGGAGTTTGCGCAGTCAACGGGCTCACCCTTGATTTCGATTCGGACCGCTGCGCAGCCGTTGCGCTCCTGGGGGAAAACGGTGCGGGGAAATCCTCGCTCCTGGAAGGCATCGTCGGACTGATTCCCGTCCATTCCGGACGCATCCTCGTAGACGGGATGCCGCTCGAAAAGAAAAACATCTCTCAGATCCGCCGCAAAATCGGCATGGTGTTTCAGAATTCGGATCACCAGCTCTTCTCGCAAACCGTGGAAGAAGACGTCGCATTCGGGCCATCGAATCTGGAACTTCCGGAAGAGGAGATCCGGAACCGCGTCGAAAATGCATTGAAGCAGATGAACATTCTCTCCCTTGCCCGGCGCGATGTGACACAGCTTTCCGGCGGCGAAAAACGGCGCGCCGCACTTGCCGGAGTTCTGGCGATGAACCCGGAAGCGATCCTGCTGGATGAACCGACCGCGATGCTCGATCCCCGCTCCGCCCGGGAATTCGCCGCATATCTGCAGGACCTTCCCGTTCTGAAAATCATCGCAACCCATGACCTGACCTTCGCCGCAAGAGTCTGTCCGGAATGCGTGATCCTTCAGAAAGGGAAAATCGCCGCTTCCGGCAAGACCGCCGATATTCTGAACCGGCACGACCTTCTCCTCCAGTGCGGACTCGAATGACCTCTCCCGGCAGCCTCCGGTCACTGGAACGATTGAACTTGCGCGCAATTCCAGGAAGCGGGACTTACACAGGGAGCCGCACGGTGAACACGCTGCCGCGTCCGGGTTCGCTTTCCAAACCGACCGAACCTCCGTGCGCCTTCGCAATCGCCTGAACCAGCGCAAGACCGAGCCCGTTTCCCGGAAGATGACGGCTTGAATCCGCCCGGTAGAAACGCTTGAACACCTTCTCCCGCTCCTCCGCCGGAATGCCGCAGCCGGTATCCGAAACACGCAGAACAATCTCCTGCGCGCTCTGCTTCAGCGCAACCGTAATGCGTCCCTGCGGAGGCGTGAATTTCATGGCGTTGTCCAGCAGATTCCCCACCAGACGCTGCAGTTTGACCGAATCGCCGCAGAAATGAACCGGACGTTCCGGAAGATTCAGAACAATCTCCTGTCCCTTCTGTTCCGCCGGAAGCCGGAACAGCTCCACCGACCGCTCCAGCAATGCGGAGAGATCCAACTCCCGCCGCTCCGGAACGATTGCCCCGGATTCCGTTTTTGAAATCTCCAGCATCTGGTTGATCAGCACCAGCATGCCGCGACACTCCTCCGTGTTGTCGCCCAGCGTGTTGAGCACATCTTCCAGCGAAGGATTTCCCGAAACAGTCACCTCCGAACGGCCGATCATACGCGTCAGCGGCGTCCGCAGATCATGAGCGATATCATCCGCAATCGTGCGCAGTTCCGACATCAGTATTTCCGTATTGCCCGTCATGGTGTTGAAGCTGGCTACCAGTGAATCAATCTCGCAGCCGTCATTGTTCAGCGGAACGCGGCACGAATAATCCCCTGCGGCAATGCGGTCCGCCGCCGCGCCCACGCGCTGAATCCCGCGCACCATGCGGCACGAGAGTATCCATGCGCACAGGACGCTCAGCGCAAACACTGCCACTCCGCCTCCCCAGAACGCATTCACAATCCGGTCCAGATTCTCATCCGCCGCATGCTGATTGAGTCCGATCACCAGCATGTTCCCGTCCGGAAGGCTCTTCCACGCAAGGCGGATGCGACGTCCGCGCGAATTCTCCATGTCACCGTAATGAAGACGCGCTGAATTCTGCGCGTAATCGAATCTGCGGAAACGCTCCCTGTCCGGCTCGGCGGAAGGGGAACATGCGAGAATCTGCTTGTTCCTGTCCAGCAGAAGAGAAACCAGCCTGGCACCTTCTCCGAACGATTCCTGTGCAAAATCTTTTGCAAGCACGGCAGTGTGTCCCTCCGGCAGAACCCGCTCTTTGCTGAAGTGCGGCGGATCCGTCTCGTAGGTCACGCGCCAGATCTCCTTTCCGCGGAAGCCGAAAACGACATAACTGTCGCGATTCCGCGTTTCGCGGCACGCGAGAACCGGCTGGAACCCGGCGAGTTCCTCCGCGACATGCTGGAAAAATTCTTTCGGAATGCGCGAAAATTTCGGGAGGACAACCAGTGAATTCCGCAGCTCCTCCCCTGTAAAGTAACGATATTCGAACGCGCTGAAAATCCGGTGCAGACGCCAGTCCGTCTCCTCCTGTTCCGCCCGGCGCAGATGCAGATATACAATCACAAAAATAATCGTGTACGACACAAGGAACAGCAGTGCATACAGCAGAACCGTCCGCGATTTCAGCGAATGGAACAACATTTTATTCCAGGACATAGCCGAACCCCCGAACCGTGCGCAGCATCTTCTTTTCAAACGGCTTGTCGATCTTTTCGCGCAAACGGAACACCGCAGCTTCCACGATGTTCGTCTGCGTATCAAAGTTGTATTTCCAGACATGTTCCAGAATCGTGGTCCGCGTGACAACCCGTCCATGATTGCGCATCAGATACTCAAGGAGCTGGAATTCGAGCGGCTGGAGATCAAGGACCTCCCCTGCGCGCCGGACTTCCCGCCGCAGCAGATCCATCGTCAGATCGCCTACCGTCAGACGTGTCGGTTCCGCGGCTCGCGCCGCTCGCCGCAGAAGCGCCTGAATCCGGGCAAGCAGTTCCCCGAACGAAAACGGCTTTGCAAGATAATCATCTCCGCCGCAGTCGAGCCCGCTGATTTTGCTTTCAACCGAATCTTTTGCGCTGAGCACGAGCAGCGGCATTTCAACGCCCGCCTCACGGATTCCGCGGATCACAGCGAAACCGTCAAGCCCGGGCAGCATGATATCGACGATCGCCAGATCGAACGTTCCGCTTTTCGCCATTTCAAGTCCGCGGACGCCATCCTCCGCGTGTCCGGTCTGATAACCGGCATCCTGAAGCCCCTTCGCGACAAATTCCGCAGTTGCCTTGTCATCTTCGATAATCAGAATTTTCATAGCCGGTTCTCCTCCTTGATGTAATATAGTTCATTTTCCCCGTTCTTCAACAGTCAGCGCAAGATATTTGCGATGTCCGAGCTTTCCCTCCAGCTGTGTTTTCACCGCAAAGTCCCGTTTTTCGAGCGCGGCAAGCCGGAGCGCCGTCGCAAGCACCCCGGAATCGCGCCGGAACAGGAACGCACCCAGACACAGAAACGTCAGCGGTGCATACGAGAAAAAAGCATTGCCCAGATTTGAAAGCACCGCAAATCCTCCGAACCGGCTCCCGATCTGACACATCAGAAACCAGTTCCACAACTCTGCGCCTCCAGCGTACAGAACCGCGCAATACCAAAGTCCGCAGCAAAGCAGCGCCGCCGCAAGCCCCGCCGAAATGAACCGCCGGAGCAGTCTCCGTTCCCCGAACAGCAGAGCCCCGCCGCACGCTACCGAAAACACTGCGGAACCCATCGGACCGCGCACACAGAAACTGATGCAGAAAAGCGCCGCGAAAGCAATGCAAAGCCTCCGTTCGCTCCGTTCGGTCTGAAGCAGATACAGCATGGTCGCTCCGCACGCCATCACAGGGACGTCAAGCCCGAATCCCGACATCAGATCGACGAACTGCGGAGCCGTGAGCAGCAAAGCCGCGGCGATAATCCCGCGCCCCTTCCCCCGCATCTCGCCGGAGCAATACGTCACCGCAACCGTATACGCGCCAAGCAGAAGCGACGCCAGCGACAACGTCCACAGATTCAGGAACCTTCCATTCAGCGACGCCAGCCGCGAAAGCAGAATCCAAAGCGATGGATAATCCCCGTACTCCACCCCGTTCATTGTCGGGAAAAGACGCAGTCCGCAATCCGCCATGTCCCGCACCATCAGAGCAAAGCGGATGTTGATTCTCGTCACCTCAAGCCCCGCCGTTCCCAGCGACAGCAGAAGAAACACAAGCAGAAAAATGCAAATCGCAGTTTTCTTCATCCACGCCATCCCTTCCGGAAGAGAAGTGCACACGCAGACAGTCCCACACAGAGAATTGCAAATGCCGCAATCCGCCAGCTGGAACGCTTCAGAATGACTTCCCGGAAAAACGGCGCTCCGTCTCCGCCCGTTTCCGGAGTGACGTTCCGCTGTTCTGCGCAAATGACCCCGTCCGCACGAAAATCCAGCAGGACAAAACCGAACATCGGGTTTTCCGGATCGCGGATTTCCTGACCGGAACTCGGCGTGGTAATCATCCGCCGCCCCGCATAAAATGTATCGGAAAACCAGTGAATATGTCCGCAGAGCAGAAGATCAACCGGATATTTTTTCAAAATTCCGGACATCTGTCCCGCCCCTTTTTCCGTCATGGAATGCCCGCCGACCTCTTTCGGGTCGCGCGGCGGCACGTGGCAGAAAATCACACATCTTGTGAACTTCGGGCGTTCCGTTTCGAGAATGAGTTCCGCAAACCTGAGCTGTTCCGGCGACAGCTCCTTATCCGCCGTGTTCAGCGCAAGGAAAAGTGTATCGCCATAAGAGAAAAAATAATAATCGGCGCCGAATGCCTCGCGATAGTTCCGCCATTCGCCCGGATGCTGCCGATCCCAGTTTCCCGGAACCGTATACACCGGGACCTTGAAAGAATTCCTGATTTTCCGTTCGACATACCGGAAATCCGCATGTTCCGCCCTGCGCACCATATCGCCGAGACACAGCACGAAATCCGGTTTTTCCGCATTGATTGCCTCTGCAACCGCCTCCATCGACTTCAGGTTATCAGTAAAATCGCTGAACACCGCCACGCGGAAATTCTTTTTTCCGCGCTCCATACAAGCCCTTTCCGGCGGAAAGCTCCCCTCGCCCTCCGTTCCGGAGAATCCTGAAAGTGCGAGAAATCCCGCCGCCGCAACCGAAAGCAGCGCGGAAAAGATAAAAAAAAATCCGGATCATAGAGCAACTCCTTGTTTTGGAGTTACTCTACATCCGGATTCTTACGGGAGGATTGAAAAACTATTAGATTCCGTTCATCTTTCCTCCGCGATTTGTCAGCAGAACGCGCGGTTCGATTCGATCAGGGCGATGCGCTGGGCAACACAGTCGTGCGAATAACGCGGATCTTCCGGCGTGTTCCGAACCCAGTCGAGAAGCTTCTCCACTGTCGTCGCGGCAACATGCATACGCGTATCGGATGAGGCGTAGTAGATGAAAACGTCGCCGTTTTCACGCGCTACAAGACCGTTGCAGAACACGACGTTGGAAACATCGCCGATCCGCTCCTCCTTGTACGGGGCAAGGAAAAAGCCGCCGGGGGAGGCAATCACTTTCGAGGGATCGTCCGGAGCGCACAGGAACGCATAAAGCACGTAACGCAGTCCGGCGGCGGTGTTGCGGACGCCGTGCGCGATGTGAAGCCAGCCCTCTTTCGTCTTGATCGGAGGTGCGCCGCAGCCGTTCTTCACTTCCTTGATCGTGTGGTAAATTTTCTCATCGACAATCTGCTCATGGTCAAGCTTGGCGTGCTCAATCGAATCGGAGAGTCCCCAGCCGATGCCGCCGCCCGTTCCCGCATCAATAAAGCCGTCCTGCGGACGCGTATAGAAGGCGTATTTGCCGTTGACAAATTCAGGATGAAGAACAACGTTGCGCTGCTGCGGGGACGGCGTGACAAGATCATCAAGGCGTTCCCAGTGCTCCAGATCCTTCGTGCGCACAATGCCGCACGCGGCAACCGCGGAGGATTCATCGCCCTTCTTCGCGGCGGGATCCTTGCGCTCAGAACAGAAAAGACCGTAAATCCAGCCGTCCTCATGCTTGGTCAAACGCATGTCGTAAACGTTCGTGTCGCGCTCGGATGTCTCAGGCAGAAGAATCGGTTTTTCACGGAAACGGAAACCGTCCACGCCGGAAACGGAGTCGGCAACGGCGAAAAAAGACTTGCGGTCGTTGCCTTCAACGCGGCAGACAAGAGAGATTTTTCCGTTCATTTCAATCGCGCCGGCATTGAAGACGGCGTTGACACCGAGACGCTCCATGAAGTACGGATTCGTCGCCGGATTGAAGTCGAATTTCCACTGCGGCGGAACCATTTCATTGGTCAGGACGGGGTTGACGTAACGGTCGAAACAGCCGTTGTACCAGTCGTTGTCGATCGTGTTCGGACGGGTCACGAGCGCTTCGTAACGAGCGAGCACCCGTGCTTTCTTCTGTTCAAAATCATTCATTTTTCAAACTCCTGTTTGCAAAATACCGTTTGTGATACTATACTATGTCCGACAAAAACAGCAAATGACAAAAGAAAGCAAAAACTGACACTTTATGTTCAACGACTGCTACAGCCGGACTCAGGAGTTTGTACGGGAACCGCCCCTCCCGCTCTATCTCTATTCGGTCGGCGAAAAAACTCTCAACTGCGGAGAAATCTCCGAAATGGGAGAACTCAAAAACACTTTCGCCGAAATTATCTGGGGCATGGAGGGCGTCGGGGAACTGACACTCTTCGGAGAAACCTTCCGCATCGACCCGGGCGACGTCTTCTTTTATCTTCCCGGCGAAGCCCACCGCCACCGTGCTCTCTCCTCAAAATGGGTCACGCGCTGGGTCTGCTTCGACGGTCCGCTCGCGGAAGCCTATCTGCTTGCCTGCCGCTATCCGCGGCATCAGCAGAACTGCGGAAAACTAGACAACGCGCTCTTCGAAGATCTCAAAATCTCCATTGCCGACACCGACTGGGGGCAGATCCGGCGGCTTTCAGGCATTTTGTGCCAAATCCTGACAAATCTCTCTCCGGTGCAAGTCGTCCCGCAGCACTCCACGCTTCTCGTGAAACAGTGCATGGAACTGATCCGGAGCCAGCTTTCCAACCGCGACCTCGACCTGAACATGGTCTGCGACACTCTCGGCGTCACCCGCAGCACGCTTACGCGTCTGTTCAGAGAAAAAGTGGGGCTCTCCCCCGGACGTTACATCCGCGACCGGAGGCTTCAGGAGGCGCAGATTCTGCTGCTCGGAACGAACCTCCCCGTCAGCGAAATTGCAGAGCGGTGCGGCTTCCCGGAGCTCACCTCGTTCATCCGGTTCATCCGTGAAAATCTCGGCTGTTCCCCCCTCGCCTACCGCGGCAAAACCCTGAAGGAACAGAAATTTAAAATTTAAAAGGTTCTCCGGTCTTTTCAACCGGAGAACCCGTAAATCAGAAAAATGATTCGAAACGCTTACTTCTGAACAGGATCCGTGTAGCTAACTGCATCGTCGTAAAGTTTCATCACCTTTTCGGAGGGAAGCGGCGAAAGCTTTGTGGCGACAACCGCGGCGATCAGACCGGCGAAGAATCCCGGAGCAAGCTCGTAGATTCCTGTCATCTTCGAGCAGCAGAACAGCCACGCGATATCAACAAGCGCGCCCGCGACAATACCGACAACTGCGCCCGTAAAGTTGAATCTGCGCCAGAAGAGCGAAAGCATGATCGCGGGACCGAACGCCGCGCCGAACACGCCCCATGCATTGGAAACGAGTCCCATGATGCTTTCCGCTTTCGGATTGCTGGCGATTGCCATTGCAACCGCTGCAACAAGGATAACGACCACACGACCGACCCAGAGCAGTTCGCCGTCACCCGCTTTGTCTTTGCGGACCAGCGGTTTGTAAACGTCGCTCGCAAGAGCGGAGGAGGCGGCGAGCAGCTGGCTGTCCGCCGTGCTCATCGAAGCCGCGAGAACGGCGGAAAGCAGAACGCCGGAGATAACGCCCGGGAAAATCATGCGGACCATCTGGATGAACACAAGCTCGTTGCTCTGGATATCCTCATTCAGACCGAGCTTGAGGCGTCCGATGATGCCGATCAGCGCGGCAAAGGTCACAATCAGAACGGTCCAGGAAATACCGATCTTCGCGGATTTCTTCAGGCTCGTCTGCGATTCCAGAGACATGAAGCGGATGATGATGTGCGGCATGCCGAAGTAGCCAAGCCCCCATGCGAGGCCTGAAACGATCTTGCGCCAGTCGGCAAACGGATTCCAGTATCCGGCGGTTTCAATCACCTGCGTGGAGGAATCAAGCACGAAGACCGCGAACAGCGGAGCAAGCAGCATTGCGGCGAGAATCAGCAGCCCCTGGAAGAAGTCGGTCCAGCAGACCGCGGAAAATCCGCCGAAGAAGGTGTAGCCGACAATGATGGCCGTGCCGATCCACATCGCCAGCGTCGCATCCATGCCGATTACCTTGTGGAACAGAATTCCGCACGCCTTGATGCTCGCGGCGGTATAGACGGTGTACGCGACCAGGAAGACCAGCGCGCAGATCACCTGAAGCGCTTTGGAGCTTGCGAGAAAGCGGTTGGAAAGGTATTGCGGAATGGTGATCGCGTCGCCCGCGACAACCGAAAAACGGCGGAGGCGCGGCGCCTCGAAAATCCAGCTGAGCGTATAGCCGATCGCAAGACCGACGGAAATCCACACCTCGCCGAGTCCGGCGGCGTAAATCGCAGTCGGCAGTCCCATGAGCACCCACGCGCTCATATCCGATGCGCCGGCGGAAAGCGCGCCGACCCATGCGCCCATCTTGCGGTCGCCGAGGAAGAACGTTTTTTCTCCGCCTCCGCGTTCCTTGAAAAAGAAGTAAACTCCAATGCCCAGCATGAAAACCAGGTAGACGATAAAGACGACGATTTCCGACTTGTTCATAATTCCCTTTGCTGCTGTTTGTTTAAAATGAATTAAATACTATAGCACATTTTCACAAAAAGACAAGAGCCGGACGAAAAACATCCGGCAAAAAATCCCGGCGGAACACGGCGCGTCGCTTCTCTCTCAAACAGGGAAGTCCGCATGCTCCGCCGGAAAACTTCCGTTACGGAAGAAGAACCATGTCCATGAACTGATCCGGACGCTTCGGCTGCTGACCGATTCCCGGCGTCAGCTCGATCCAGCCGACACGCTTCTCTCCGTCGTTCATGTTGACGATGAAGCTGAAGCGCGTCGCCGAACCCGGCAGCAGTTTGAACGGGCTGATCGAAACCGGCGGAAGAGCGAGCTCGTACACCACGCCGTCCGCGTTTTCCCGGATCGCGCACTCGCCCTGATCCGTCCGGCCGAGATCCTTCGAAAGCGAATCGTAGGAGCTCGCGGAAGCCGCAAGACGAATCAGCAGAGGTTCGCCCTGATAAAGCGAGAGCAGATACTCGAAGTCGTCATCCTGCAGACCCGCGGTTCCCTTCGGGGCGTTCGCAATCGTATCCAGTGCGAACTGAACTCCGTCGCCCAGCCAGGTGGCGGATTCTCCGTGCGTATCAACAGGATGGAAACTGTCCTTCTTCACCTCAAATGCAAGATAAAGACGGGCGGAATCCCATTTGCTGCGGAATTTGACGGTGCTCTTCTTCATGGACTCGCTCCAGGGGGAGCTCTGAACCGAGTTTTTCACGGTCAGAACCACCGGCGCGACATCCTGCCAGTCGGAAAGATCGCCGTCAATTGCAATTGCTTTTTCCGCCTTCGGGACGAACAGCGCACGAAGCGGGACAGAGACTGTCTCGCTCTGCTTGATTGCGGGAAGTTCGACTTTCAGTTTGGCTTCACGCGGCGTCATGCCGATTTCCGGAACGGTGCGGAACGCAACGCGGTCCGTGCTTTCTCCCGGAATGTCGCGGAATTCCAGCTTCTGTTCGCCGTCGACAAGCCCCGGAGTCAGAACAGAGACCGTGCCAGAGAGCGGTTTCGCCGTGAGGTTTGCGACCTCAACTGCAAAAGTGTGCGGTCCGGTGATTTTCACGGAGGTCCGGAACGCCTTGTCGGTGATGTTCAGTTTCGCGGAAGCGATCTGCTTCGCCAGTTCCGCCGCGGATTCTTCAGATTCAAGATAGACCGGGAACTCGCTGAGTTCAAATGTTGTCCCGTCGATCCGCGACCCCATGAAGTCATAAGCGCGGAAGGGTTTGGCGAATTCGATCTTTTCCGGCTTGCCGTTCCACTTCCAGAGAACCGCCGTTCTGCGCGTTCCGAGGTCGAAGATGTAGCAGCGGAAATTTGCTCCGAGCTTGACCTGTCCGGCCGGCTTGCCGTCCTCAATCCGGTCCGCGGCGGCGCGGATCGCATAGAGGTAGATGTTCGGCATGACTTCACCGCCATTTTCGCCATTGCCGGTACGGACGCTCGACCAGGCAGTCTGACAGAAACCGATGCCGACCGCGAAATGGAAGTAGATATCCACTCCGTTGGCAAATCCGACAATTTCATTGCGGACGTCGCGCGCCGCATATTTCAGCGCCTGCGGCATGATGCGGTTGTCCGGATAGTTCATCGGATACACGCGGCCGGCTTCCGTCGCGAAGAATTTATAATCCGTTTTGAAACGCGCCGCCATTTTCCGGAGGCTCTGCATATCCTCGCCGTAATCCGGAAGTTCGGGGAGCTGGCGATACGGGTGTTCGGAAATAATATCGAGAGTTGCGGCAACGCCGGGTTTGGAGATCAGCGACTCAATCCACGCAACGTTCGTTCCGCACGGATCCGCTCCCGCAATCTTCGCATTCGGGTCAATCTTGCGCAGAATCTCCGCAGTTTCAAGAGTGCAGCGCGCAATGGAGTCAATGTCTGTGACTTCCAGTCTCTCCGGATCAGGATTCGCAGAGCGTCCCGACCAGATGTTCGGCTCATTCAGAATTTCATACGCATCGACCTTTCCCTTGACCATGCCCGCCTTTTCCGTAAGGTACTTTTTCCATGCGCTATAATCCTTCGGCAGAAAGAACGCCTCTTTTCCGGAAAGAACGTTGTCCAGACAGAACAGCGTATAGATTTCCGCATCGTGGAACAGCCCCACGCCCTCAAATCCATGTCCTCCAGTGTTCCAGACGCGTGCGGCGCCGAGACGGAATTCCTTCATCAGCGCAATGGTGACATTTGCGTTGTGCGCAAGCGGATCATCCACGTTGATTCCGAAACGGCGGACCATCGGACCCGGATGATCGATCACGCCGAAGGGCAGAACATGCTCGTCAACCCGGTCGCCCGTCTTCGCGGTCACATAGAGCGTCATCCAGCCGCGGCGGTTTTCCGGAGCCTTGAAAGAAACGCTCTTTTCCGCCGGAAGAGTAACACGCTCCGCCGGGGAAGAAGCGATCCGCTTGCCGAACGCATCTTCGATTCTCCACGAAAGTTCCGTCTCCGCAGTCTTTCCGGCGGATTCCAGTTTCAGATTCGCCGTAATTGTATCTTCGGGATAGTAGCAGGTGGAATCCCTGTCCAGAGTTCCGGAAATCCAGACGCTGGAAAGTTCCCTGAACTCCGCATTCTCCGAGAGCTTGGAAGAGATGTCGTCAATCCAGACGGTTGCATTTTCCGGGAAATCGAAACGCGGGAAGATGAGTCCGTACGCATCGCCATACGCATAACCGGGGTTGCCGACAATATTCACGTTCGAAAATGTTTTCCCGTAAGCGGGAACGTTCAGGGTGTATTTCTTCCAGACAGTTCCGACCGTGAACGTTTTAGCGTAAATCGAACCGTTGCAGGGGAAGAGACCGACCGTGACGTTCGTCGGCTTTTCCGCCTTCATCCATGCCGAAAGCGAAATCGGCTTGTTCAGACGGACCGGAACGGGGAACATGTAAAGCTGATTCACGCTGTTCGCCGGAGTCGTCACCTTGAACGAACGTTTTCCCGAATGCGCGGTTGTGGAATCGGTCTCGACTTTCAGCGCGCCGGAACGCGGGATGTTGAAAAAGAGAGATGTACCGTCCTTGTGGCTTCCGAGCGTTTTCATATCGGAATACGCAACGCCGTAAAGTCCGCGCTCCGCGCCGCCGTTCACCACGTTTTCCTTTTCCGAATCAACAGCGGCTTCCCGGACTTCCGTAAAATCGTAAGCTCCGAGCGTAAACACTGCGGCCTTGCGGAAGGTCAGACGCAGATGAAGCTCTTTCAGCGAGGCGGGAAGGATTTCTTCATACTCAAACACCTGAGACGTTTCCCCGGCGAGGCATCTCTTCGCCCGCCAGTAATGGTTGTCTTTGCCGTTGACTATGTCGCGGCCTTCAAAATAAAATTCAAATTCGGCGTTCGGGGACGCGCTCATCTCAACCGAAAGACGCGCCTTCCGGTCCGGCGTGAATTTGCCGACCGGCAGACGCAGGGTGACTTCTTCGCCGGCTTTCGCTTCACGGAAAAATTCGCGTGTGTCAATTGTCATTTTCCCGTTTTCAAAGCTGATTTTCGCCGAATTCTTCCTGGACTCCGGAAAGAACTGGAACCCGCCGAAATTTTCATTTCCCGGCGTTCTCAGCGTGCTGTGATCCTCGAACAGTCGATATCCGCTCCAGTCGGAAACATCGCCGAAAAGAGCAATGCACGACAGGAGGAATAATGCGGAAAGGGATTTTTTCATACTCTGATCCTCAATATAAACGGGGTTACTTGACTTCCGGGACAAATTCGTATGTTCCGATAGTAAACGCTCCGGGCTTGCGGAAAGTCAGACGCAAACATACATCTTTCTGAGTCTGGGAAAGCTGCTCGTCGTACACGAATTTCTCCGGAGCGGCCTTTGCGATGAAGCGCTTGCAGCGCCAGAAATGATTGTGCTTGCCGTTCAGGTCTTCTCCGCCTTCAAAATAAAACTCGAACTCCGTATCGGGTGTTGCACTCATTTCAACCATGAGACGCGCTTTTTTTCCGCGGATCATTCCCGAAACCGGCAGACGCAGCGTAATCTCCTCCCCGGTTTTGGTTTCACGGAAAAATTCGCGTGTGTCAATTGTCATTTTTCCGTTTGCAAAGCTGATTTTCACCAGTTCCTTCTTGGATTCAGGGAAGAACTGAAGCATGCCGAAATTATTGTTTTCCGCATTTTTCAGAGCGATTTTTTCCGCGTCGTAACGGAACCCGTTCCAGCTGAAATCACCCCCGAACACGGGGAATGAAAGCGCCGCGGCGACAGCAAGGATAAGACTTTTCTTCATAGCAAAACTCCTGTTGTTGGTTTTATTCTGTTCTTATGTTGCCGGCAAATCATTACTTGCCTTTATAAATCAGTTGTTCATACTGCCAGTCATTCGGTCCAGCCCCGACTGAAAACGACTTCACTTCGCCGATTGAGCTGACGTGACCATCCAGAAACAGCATATTTGTTCTCAATGTGTGGGGACGTCCAAGAAACTCGTTCCGCATGAACGCGATATCATAACCATAGCCATTCGTTCCGGTAGCATTGCAGACGCCGCCGATTTTCGACTGTTTGTAGCTGAATGTCTCCATATCAAGCTGGTTCTGATTATCCGCAATAAACATCAGGGAAGAATAAGCTCCTTTGAAATTCTTTTTCGGAGATGCACCCTCTTCCATTTGAATGAACGGAAACGCCATCGCATAGGAACGCATTTCATCCATCGGGTTCAACTGTCCGTCGCCGTAACGCGGGCTGTCATCCGGGCACTGGAACGCTTTCCATTTTCCGCGGATATTGTCCCCCGGATATTTCATGTAGTTTCTCCCGTAAGTGTAATCCCAGTGGTAATTGACCGCATAAAGTCCGCGCGGATCGCCCGCCCAGTCTCCGCCATCCCAGGTCGGAGGCGTGATATAGCCGTCGAAATCCGCACGGTACTGGTTGGCGGCAAGCCCGATCTGCTTCAGATTTCCTGCGCATTGAATACTTCGGGCCATGCCCATCGCCTTTTTCAAGGCAGGCAGCAGCATTCCGGCAAGGATTGCAATGATTGCGATTACCACCAGCAGCTCTATGAGCGTGAATGTTCTTTTCCTCTGTTTCATCTTGTAAAGTCCTTTCTTAGTATTAAGTTTTTTCGTTCATCAACGATGATTTTGTAGTAGGGATCGGCGCTCTGCTCCTCATAATATCTCCGCAGTTCCGCCGGACGCATGAATTTAACCGGGAGAGAACAGGTTCGCGGTTCGGGCTCCGGTTTTTCCACCATCTCAATCAGGCGCTCAATCTGCAGAGGGATAACATCTTTGAACGGTTCAACGATCGTTCCGAGCACATCAGGCGATTCAAAATAATCAAACGGCAGGGAATAATTGAAAAACAGCGGCGGAACGTTCTTCACGCCTTTTTCGCCGCAGTAAATCAGGAATTGGCGCGCGGAAATGCTCGTAAAGAAGAAAACACACGCCTTCCGGTCCTGCGCAACGGAAAGAACCTGCGCCATGGATTCATACGACAACGCTTCCATGGTGATTCCATACGGTTTTGCACATTCCACAGCATCCTCGACCGGCATGCGCCCGCCTTCGCAGATCAGCAGCGCATGACGGATTCCCTTTTCCTCAAGCACTTCAAACGCGCTGCAGAAGCCGGGACGGAAATCTTCAAGCACCAGGTTGTATGACTTATGATACTGCGTCAGCAGAATCGGATAGCTCTGCAGATATTCCGGAATCGGCGCATCCGCGTCCGAATCCAGCTCCAGCGAATAGAGAATCCCGTCCGGCTGACGGTTGATGAGGTTCCGCAGACATTCCTGTTCTTTCTTCTTATCATACAGCGTCAGCGAAATCAGAAGCTGATACCCGCGCTTGTCCGCCTCCTGAAGAAGCATCTGCGAATAAAAACCGGAATACACGCTCGCGATATCGCCGATCACAAGACCCAGAGTCCGGCTCTTCCCTTTCTTCAGCGAACGCGCCGCTGCCGAAGGTTGGTAATTCATCTCGCGGACGGCTTCATCAATTCTGCGTTTCGTCTTTTCCGCCATCCGCGCCGAAAGCGGATGATGATTCAGATACATCGAAACCAGAGCCGTCGAAACCCCGACCCGCTCCGCGATATCTTTAATTCTTGTTCTCATCATCTCTCCGCTGTTAATGCTTTGTTGTATCGTTTCAACAGCATTAATTAGTGTCTGCTAAATAACTATTTATTTGATTATATTACTTGAAAATCATCTCTGAATGGGGTATATTATATGCAATGAAATATTGAAACATTCCAGATTTTGTCTGCATATAAGGAGGCTGCCGTGTACAAAAAGATTCATTTTCATCAGACGACTTTTTACGATTTCAATCAAAGCTGCGGGATGGAGCTTTCATCTGAAAATGAATGGAGCAGACTCGGCGACCGGATAGCGTGGAATGAGCTCGAAGAGACCTATTCGCAGAATTTTCCAGGTCACACGGGGCGTCCCGCATTCTCTGTGCGCATGGCGCTCGGAGCGTTGATCATTCAGAAGCGGATGAGATTGAGTGACCGGGCGTTGGTGAAAGCCATTGCGGAAAATCCGTACTATCAATACTTTATCGGCTTGCAGAAGTTTACGCCGAAATGTCCGTTCACGGCTCCGGCATTGGTTTCATTCCGGAAACGTCTCACTGCGGATGCGCTGGTGAAATTCAATGAAATATGTTTAAGAGGTCTGCCCTCCACGCCGGAACATCGGAAAGAAAGGACGGAAGCGTCCGAAAACGGGGAAAATGTCGGAACGATGATCTTGGACGCGACGGCTTCGCCTTCAAATATCCGTTTCCCGCAGGATTTTTCACTTTTGAACGAAGCCCGGGAAAAGACGGATTGCATGATTGATCTTCTGCACAAACAGATTCGGGAAAAATTGCATCCCCGAACGTACCGGGAAGTGCTGCACAATGCCTATCTGAATGTGGCAAAATCGAAAAAGCGGACGGCCAAAGCTGTCCGGTCTTTGATCCGCAAGCTGTTATGTTCCGTCAAGCGAAATCTTCAGTTTGTGGATTCGTATCTTGCCCGGGGCGGAATTCTGCCTCGAAAAGATTTGACGAATCTGGAAACGATCCGTCAGCTTTACCTTCAGCAGAAAGAGATGTTTGACAGGCACACCCATCGTGTGGAGAATCGGATCGTAAGCATTTCCCAGCCGTACCTCCGCCCAATCGTCCGGGGCAAAGCAAAGACGCCGGTGGAGTTCGGCGCGAAGTATGATGTCAGCGTCGACGAGAAGGGACACGCCCGGCTTGAAAAAATATCCTTCGATGCATACAATGAATGCAGCACGCTCAAATGCGCTTCGGAACGGTATCTGACCCGGACGGGGCATTATCCCAGGCGGATCCTGGCGGATAAAATCTACAACACGGCGGAAAACCGGGAGTATTGCAGAGCGCACGGGATCCGCTTGTCGGGGCGGGGACCGGGACGTCCGCCGAAACTGAATCCGGAAGAACGTAAAACGGAGCGCAGGGACAATATCGACCGCAATGAGGTGGAGCGCTTTTTCAGCCGGGAGAAACGAACGTGCGGGGCGGCATTGATCGTATCAAAACTGGAGGAAACGACTTTGTCGAGCATCGCTTTGTCAGTGCTTGTCGCCAATCTTTTCGGGATTCCGTTCGGTCCATTTTTTATTATTTTTTTGCGGGATGATCAAAACATCGGCAAAAAGCACCATATCCTGAGATTTTTCGATAACGATGACAGTTTTTCATAAATCCGGTAAATGCACACAGAGAGCCGCTCCATATAACTCAGGCATGACAAAAGTCCCCCTTCCGCTGAATCTCTGCATCCACCGCAAAAATCATGCCTTATTGAGCAGACAATAATTATAGCACATTCTCCCGTTTTTGTCAACCCCCTGTTCTGAAAAAAAATTAAAAAAAGAAAACCGCGCGTTCTTCAACATGCGTTTCACATGCCGGACGCGCGGTTCCCTGAAAAAACACCGCGAAAACGACGGATCAATCCATCCGCAGAAGGCCGTACTTGAGAATGCAGCGGAGAGCGGAAACTCCGTCCTTCCAGTTGATTTTCTTGCCTTCCTGGTACGTGCGGCCCGAATAGGAAACCGTCACTTCATACATACGGCAATGCTGGCGCGCAAGCTTGATCGTCACTTCCGGCTCAAAGCCGAAGCGGTTTTCGCGGAGCGTGATCTTCTGCAGATATTCGCGCTTGAACATTTTGTAGCAGCACTCCATGTCGTGCAGAGTGAGATCGGCAAGCATGTTGCACAGACGGGTCAGGAAGCTGTTCACGACCGAATGCCAGTAGTACATCACCCGGTGGCACTCGCTGCCGACGAAACTTGCGCGCGCGCCGAAAACGACGTCCGCGCGTCCATCCAGAATCGGAACGAGAAGTTTCGGGAGTTCGTTCGGATTGTATTCAAAATCGGAATCCTGGACAACAACGACGTCGCCCGTCGCCTGTGCGAAACCCGTGTGAAGCGCAGCGCCTTTGCCCTTGTTGACATCATGGCGGAAAACCTTGACGATACCTTTGTCCGCCCAGACTTTCAGGTGCTCGGGGGTCTTGTCCGTGGAACAGTCGTCGACCGCAATAAGCTCCAGCTCGATTTCCGGCTGGAACGAAACGGCGCGAACCCGTTCAATCACCGCGTCAATGTAGTTTTCTTCGTTGTAAACGGGAATGATGATCGAAAGTTTCATAAACACCTCTCTTGTTTTCAGCGCGTTCTTGCATAGCCGACGGGCGTGCGCTTGAGTTTATGGGATATTTCAAGGGCGACGAGTTTCCGGGAGAGCTCGCCGGCGCTGATGCCGGTTCCCGCGGAAATCGCGTCAAACGACGCTTCGCCTTTCTTCAGAAATTCAAGAATCCGGCGGTCGCTTTCAGGCAGAGACGCATCGACTTCATCCTCGAACCGGTTCTCTTCCGCCGTATCCTCCTTCGCGGTGAACGGAAGCTCGCGTTCCGAAAAGCCCGGCAGAAAATCCATGGATTCCAGCACATCTTCAAAGCTGGTGACAAGCTGAGCTTCGCCGTTGCGGATCAGATTGTTGCAGCCCGACGAAAGTTCCGAGTCGGCATTGCCGGGAATCGCAAAGACCGCTTTGCCCTGTTCGAGAGCGGCGGAGGCGGTGATCAGCGCACCGCTGTGAAGTCCGGCCTCCACAACAACCGTCCCGAGAGAAAGCGCCGAGATAATCCGGTTGCGCATCGGAAACGAGTGACGCGTCGGCGGGAATGTCATGGGGAATTCGGTGATGACCGCACCGCCCTTCGCGATAATGTCGCGCGCAAGCGGAACATGTTCCTGCGGCTGAATCTTCATCAATCCGCCGCCGAGAACCGCCACGGTCTTTCCGTTTGCATTCATCGTGCCCTTGTGCGCGGCGGCGTCAATGCCGAGCGCCAGTCCGGAAACGACGCTCCAGCCGGAGAATGCGGCGGCTTCGGCGATATGCTGCGCCATGCGCATCCCGTAAACCGTCGCACGGCGGGAACCGACAATCGCGATTGACTGCGTCCCGATCGTCTCCGGAAGCGTACCGCAGATGTAAAGACAAAGCGGAGCGTCCTCCATCTCCCCGAACTGTTCCGGATACGCCGCATCCGCGCGGGTGACAACTTCAACGCCGCCGAGCGCAATGCGGTCCAGCTCTTCATCGAGCATGGAGGAATGCGCGGCTTCCGCAATTTTGCGGGCGAGTTCTTCGCTGATTCCGCGGATTCCGGCGAGGGCTTCCCACCGCTCTTCAAAAATTGCCGTCGCAGAGCCGCACTTCTGAATCAGCGACGCGGTCCGCGAAGGACCGATGCCGGATATCAGATTCAGAAGAATGTAGGCGTCATGCTCAAGCATTCGGGAGAGTCTCCAGTATCGCGCGGACCGGAGCGGCGTCGACCTTGCGGACTTCCGCCGTACCGGTTTTCGGCGTGAAGACAAAACGCAGAACGCCATCCATCGCCTTCTTGTCCTTGAACATCGCGGAGAAAACCGTTTCACGGTCGCACTTCACCGAGACGGGAAGTCCGGTCGCTTCGAGCAGCCTGCGCTGGCGGATCGCGTCCTCCGCGCTCATCACACCGAGACGGACTGCGAGGTCGGCGGCCAGGCGCATGCCGATTGCTACCGCTTCGCCGTGAAGCATGGTGTAGTGATAAGAACTTTCAATGGCGTGACCGTATGTGTGTCCGTAATTCAGAATGGCGCGGAGCGAGCCTTCGCGCTCATCACGGGAGACGACATACGCTTTCAGTTCGCAGCAGCGGCGGATCATCCCCGCGGTGAACGCATCGTCACGTGCGCGGATTTCGGGGATATGCGATTCCAGACCGGCAAAGAAAGCCTCATCGAGAATCGCGGCAGTCTTGATGATCTCCGCGAGTCCGCAGAGAAACTGATTGTCCGGAAGCGGCTTGAGAAAATCAGTGTCGACGACGACCGCCTTCGGCTGGTGAAACGCTCCGACGAGGTTCTTGCCTTCGGGAATATCCACGCCCGTTTTGCCGCCGACGGATGAATCGACCATCGCAAGCAGTGTGGTGGGAATCTGGATGAAATCAATTCCGCGCATGTAGACAGCGGCGGAGAAACCCGCCATGTCCCCCGTCACGCCTCCGCCGAGAGCAACGACAACCGAGCGGCGATCCAGACCTTCGCGCGCGGCGGTGCGGCAGATTTCAAGAATGGTTCCGATGTTTTTCGATTCCTCTCCCGCGGGGAAGACGTGCCGGGCGACTTTGGCGGCGCCGGCTTCCGCGAGCACTCTGCTTACGCGATCCGCAAACAGCGGAGCGGTGTTGGAATCCGCAACCAGCAGACAGCGTCTGCCGTTCACATGCGGCGCCAACAGCGCGGCGTTTGCAATGACGCCCGAACCGATGGTGATCGGATACGAGCGGTCGGCAAGATTGACAGTTACTGTTTCCGGGTTCATTTTCTGATTTCGCATCCCCATTCAGTCAGACGGCTTTCGATGAAGTCGACAATCTGCTGCTGTTCCTGTTTTCCGGATCCCTCGACCTTCATGATCGGTTTTCCGAATTCAAAGTAAATCTCGCGCTTGCGGTGAATCGGACCGAGATCCTTGATGAATCTTCCGTTGCCGAGAAAATCCGTGCGGAGAGCAGTCGGAATGATCGGCACGCCGGCGGCTTTCGCAAGCTTTACGCCGATGGTGTTGAAATGGTGCTCGTCGAACACGGTGGAGCGGGAGGCCTGCGGGAAAATCACAATGGATTTGCCGCTCTCAAGCGTCTTCTTGCCCTCTTCGATGACCGCGCGGAAATCGTCGCGCGGATTCTCGCGTCCGACACCGATGCAGCCGAGCGTGCGCATGATGTCACCGAAATACGGCACGTCGAAAAGCTGTTTTTTGATGACGAAGCAGAAATCCTTACGGGGGCGGATGAACGCGTGCATGACCGCTGTCTCAAGCAGGCTCATATGGTTGCTGATGAAGAGCACCGGGCCTTCGGTTCCGCTGATGTTGTCGAGCCCGCGCAGATGGAACTTGCCGCCGCAGCTTTCGGTGATGAGAATGTTGTCATACGAGTTCTTCGTCTGCTGGTTCTGCGGGAAATATCCTTTGCGGCAGGCGCTTCCGGAACGGTAGAAAACGTAGAAGTTCCGGATGTAGAACGACGCGCGGGTGCGGAGAAGCAGCCAGTCGAGAACGCTGGGCTTCACATGATCCGGCGTGTCATAGGAATCGCCGGGAAAGGGATTGAAAACGGTTTCGTCAGTCATTGGCCGCACCTTCGAGCTCTCTGTAAGAGGTCTTTCCGTCGTAAAGAGCCTTGCCGACGATGACGCCTTCGAGGTTGTCCTTGCGCAGTTCGCGCAACGCGGTGATGTCGCGGGCGGAGGAGATTCCGCCGGAGGAGATCACGCCGCAGCGGGGAACGCGGGAGCAGAGGGCGGCAATTGCATCGCAGTTCGGCCCGGAGAGCGCGCCGTCGGTTGCAATGTCGGTATAGATGAAGCGCGTCACGCCCATTTCCTGAAGGGTGAGAACGAGTTCATAGGCGTCGACTCCGCTGTTTTCGAGCCAGCCGTTAACGGCGACGCAGCCGCCGCGCGCGTCGATTCCGACCACGACACGCTCCGCGGTGAATTCGGAAACGAACTCTTTTGCGAGCTTCGGATTTTCACAGGCGACCGTTCCGAGAATGATGCGGTACACGCCCGCATCGAACGCCTTGCGGGCGTCCTCAAGCGTGCGGATGCCGCCGCCGAGCTCACAGGGAATGTGGACGGCGGAGCAGATCTCGCGGACGGCGTCGAGATTCACCGGCTGTTTCGCCTTTGCACCGTCGAGGTCTACGAGATGAATGATATGCGCACCTTCCTTCTCCCAGCGGACCGCCTGTTCCGCCGGGGAGTCGCCGTACACGGTCTCCCGGTTGTAGTCGCCCTGAAAGAGGCGGACGCATTTGCCGCCGCGAATGTCGATTGCAGGAATGATGAGCATTACTTTTCTCCGCTGTTGCACTTTTTGACAAAATTTTCGAGGATGGCGAGACCGCGCTTCTGGCTCTTTTCGGGATGGAACTGGGAAGCGAAAACGTTTCCTTTTCCGAGCGCGGCCGCGAATTTGAAGATGTAATCGCACTCCGCCGCGACGACCGAGCGGTCGACGGGATCGGCGTAGTAGGAATGGACAAAGTAGACATGCGAACCGGAAGGCACTCCGGCGAGAAACAGGTTCGAGCCGTCGTGTTCGATCTGGTTCCAGCCCATATGCGGAACTTTCTCTCCGCGGTCATCGGGGAAACGGCGGACGGCGCCCTTGAAGATGCCGATGCCTTCCACGCCCGGAGCCTCTTCGCTGCTCTCAAGCATCATCTGCATTCCGAGACAGATTCCGAGGAGCGGAATATTCTCCGCGACTGCGCGGCGGACCGTGTCCACGAATCCGTGTTCGCGCAGATTGCGCATCCCGTCGCCGAAGTTGCCGACGCCGGGAAGGACGAGTCCGGAGCAGCCCTCTGCCTGTTCCGGACGGTCAATGATACGGATGTTCCCTCCCGCCTTTTCCAGCGCCTTCGAAACGCTCAGCAGGTTGCCCATTCCATAATCAATGAGTGCGATGAATCCCATGATGTCAGACTCCGGAGAATGCCGCGAATCCGCCGTCGACGGGGATGACGGTTCCGTTGACGAAACCGGAAGCGTCGTTGTCGACGAGCCACAGCAGGGTGCCGGTCAGGTCGTCGGGCGTGCCGAAACGTCCCATCGGGGTGTGGGAGAGAATCGTGTTTCCGCGGGCGGTGAGCGAACCGTCGGGATTCGTCAGGAGCGTGCGGTTCTGATTCGTCAGGAAGAATCCCGGAGCAATCGCGTTCACGCGGATTCCGACTCCGGACATGTGCGTGCAGAGCCACTGGGTGAAGTTGCTGATTGCCGCCTTCGCCGCGCTGTATGCGGGGATCTTGGTGAGCGGACGGAATGCGTTCATGGAGGAGATGTTGAGCACAACGCCGCCGCCCTTGAGCGCCATTTCGCGGCAGAACACCTGACACGGAAGCAGGGTGCCGAGGAAGTTCAGGTTGAACACGAATCCGATTCCCGCGGGATCGAGATCAAAGAACGAAACTTTGCCCGCACCCGGGTTCGTAATGTCTTCCAGCGTAAGTTTTTCGGAGGAGGTTGTTCCCTTCGGGTGGTTTCCGCCGGCGCCGTTGATGAGGATGTCGCAGACTCCGAAGGTTTCGCGAATCTGTTTTTCCGCCGCTTTCAGGCTTTCGATATCGAGAACGTTTGCTCCGAGTCCGAGCGCCGCGCCGCCCGCCGCCGTGATTTCATCGGCGACTTTCTGCGCGCTTTCCTGTTTGAGGTCGAGGATTGCAACCTTTGCGCCGCATCCCGCGAGAGCCTTTGCCATCGTACTGCAGAGAATTCCGCCGCCGCCTGTCACGACCGCGACTTTTCCGGTCAGATCAACTTTTGCAGACATGTCTTCTACTCCTTAGTTAAAGTTAAACATTGATAATATAGCGCAGGATTTGCGCATTCGCAATGATTTATAAATAAAAAAATAATTTTTCATGAATTCCGGAAACAGCAATTGACAATAAACCGGAAATGGAGTATTGTACTCCTGAATATAAAATTTCTCAGGAAGGAGTCTTTTCCGATGCTCATAACCAGCGTCAAAAACCCGAAAATCAAACGGGTCTGCGCCCTCCGCGAACGCCGCGAACGCGACCGCGAAGGCGTAACCGTTCTCGAAGGATACCGCGAACTCTCCCGCTCCATGGATGCGGGAATCAAGCTCACTGAACTCTATCACTGCCCCGAACTCTACCTCGGCGAACACGAAGGCGAACTCATCGCCCGCGCCGAAGCCCAGGGCGCGGAAATCTACGAGACAAACGCAGACGCCCTCGTCAAAATGGCGTACCGCGACCGCCCCGAAGGTCTCATCGCGCTTGCACAGATGCGCCACAAGGGACTCGATGAAATGCCCGTCGTCCCCAACGGGCTCTACCTCGTCGCGGAAACCATCGAAAAGCCCGGCAACCTCGGTTCCATGCTCCGCAGCGCGGACGCCGTCGGCGCAACCGGCATGATCATCTGCAACCGTCAGACCGACGTGTTCAACCCCAACTGCATCCGCGCCAGCACCGGCGCGATCTTCTCCGTCCCGCTCGCCGAAACCAGCAGCGAAGAGGCGGTTGAATGGTTCCGGAAAAACAACATCCGCACACTCGCAGCAAGCCCCCACTCGCACGAAACCTACACCGACGTCGATATGACCCAGGGCATCGCGGTCGTTGTCGGCGCGGAACAGTACGGACTCACCGAATACTGGATGAAAAACGCGGATATCGGCGTGGTCATTCCGATGCTCGGACGCATGGATTCGCTGAACGTCGCCACCGCCGCCACCATTCTCCTCTACGAAGCCGCGCGTCAGCGCAAGTGGAAATCCTCTCGGGCATAAGGAGCAGATATGGCTGTTTCCCGCATTCTCAAATCCGGATGGCGCTTCAGACTCGCCGACGATCCCGGCTTTGCCGCGCCTTCCTTCGACGACTCCGCGTGGCAGCCGGTCAACGTTCCGCACGACTGGGCAATCAGCGGCCCGTTCGACAAGAAAAACGACCTCTATTCCACCCGCATTGTCCAGGACGGTGAAACTGCCGAAACGCTTCACTACGGACGCACCGGCGGTCTCCCTCACATCGGCGTCGGCTGGTACCGTCTCCGCTTCACTCCCGAAGAGAATCAGCGCGGGAAATGCTTCTTCCTCGAATTCGACGGCGTCATGAGCCGCTCCACGGTTTACGTGAACGGACACGATGCGGGCGGACGCCCCTACGGCTACACATCGTTTCAGCTCGATGTCTCCCGCTTTGTCGAATTCGGCAGAGAAAATGCCGTCGCCGTGCGGGTCGCGAATCCCGAACAGGCGTCCCGCTGGTATCCCGGCGCGGGAATCTACCGCGAAGCGCGACTCGTCGTCGCAGAACCCGAACACTTCCTCTATTCCGGCATCCGCATCTTCAACCGCGCGGCCGATCCGGATGCAAAAAACGCGGAAGTCTGCGTTCAGACTGAACACAGCGGCGAAAACTGCGAAACTCTGCTCACCGTCTCCGACTCCGCCGGAAACGAGCTCTTCCGCACACAGTTTGCCGGGAACGAAACAGCATTCCCCCTCTCCGGACTCCGCTTCTGGTCTCCCGAAACGCCGGAGCTTTACACCTTCCGCTTCACGCTCCTTAAAGACGGCGCGGTGAAGGACGAACGCTCCGTCGATTACGGCTTCCGCACTGTCCGTTTCGATGCGGAAAAGGGAATGTTCCTGAACGGCAAACCTTATTACCTCAAAGGCGTCTGCCTGCATCATGACCTCGGTCCGCTCGGCGCGGCGTTTTCGCTCCCCGCGGTCAAACGCCAGTTCCGTCTGCTGAAGAGCATCGGCTGCAATGCCATCCGCACCTCGCACAACCCTCAGGATCCGAAATTTCTCGATCTCTGCGACCGCATGGGATTCGCCGTGCTCGATGAAGCGTTCGATGCATGGAAGAACGGAAAAATCATCAACGACTACAGCTCAATCTTCCCCGAATGGCACAAGCGCGACCTCGTCGACCTGATCCGCCGCGACCGCAATCACCCCTCGGTCATCATGTGGAGCATCGGCAACGAAATCAACGAACAGAGCGAGCCGGACGGATGGAAAGTCGCCGCGGAACTTGCCGCCATCGCACACGCCGCCGACCCGACCCGTCCCGTCACAGCCGGACTCGACCGTCCCGACGACGCGATGAAAAACAACTTTCCGCCCGCGCTCGACGTCATCGGCTGGAACTACAAGCCGCACCGCTACCCCGAACTCCACGCGAAATATCCGCATATCCCGCAGTACGGCAGCGAAACGGCGTCCACAATCAGCACGCGCGGCGAATACTTCTTCCCTGTCGAATCCGGACCCGAATGGCATCTTCATGAAAATCTCCAGTGCTCCTCCTATGACCTCGAATTTCCGCCGTGGGCAAGCACGCCCGACCGCGAATTCGAAATGCAGGACGCCTGCGGCTGGATCTTCGGGGAATTCGTCTGGACAGGCTTCGATTATCTCGGCGAACCCACGCCCTACAACGCTCACTGGCCCGCGCACGCCTCCTACTTCGGAATCTACGACCTCGCCGGGATCCCCAAAGACCGCGCGTGGCTCTACCGCGCACGCTGGGCCGCAGAACCCGTTCTCCACATCCTCCCGCACTGGACCTGGCCCGGACGCGAAGGGCTCAACACGCCCGTCCATGTCTATACGAACTTTGACCGCGTCGAACTCTTCGTCAATGGAAAATCAGCCGGGATCCGCACGCGCGGCAAATTGAGCTGGCGTCTTGTCTGGAACGACATTGTCTATCAGCCGGGCGAACTCACAGCCGTTGCACTCGCACCGGACGGCTCCGAGCTCGCCCGCGAAACAGTCCGCACAGCCTCCACCTCCGCAGCTCTCGCGCTTTCCGCCGACCGGACCGAACTCGCGGCCGATGGCGAAGACCTCGCATTCATCTCCGTCTCCATCGTTGACAAAGACGGCACGCTTCAGCCGTCCGCGGAACATTCCGTGCGTTTTGAAGTGACGGGAGCCGGCTCCTTCGCCGCCGCGGGAAACGGCGACTCCACCTCTACCGAACTCTTCTGCGCGGGGTCCATAAAAGCGTTCCACGGACAGTGCGTCTGCATCGTCCGCGCCGGAACCGCACCCGGACGACTCCGTCTAACCGCAACCGCGGACGGACTTCCCTCCGCAGAAATTGAACTGGAAGTGAAAAAATGAACAATCCCTTTCCCCTCCATGTGAAAACCATTGGAATCGCCGCTCCGGCAAGCGGTGCCGACCGTTCCCGCTACGAAGCCTCCCGCAAACTGCTGGACTCCTTCGGCATCCGCATCATCGAGGGAAAACATCTGTTCGAAACACCCGCCCCGGACACTCCGGCCTATCTTTCCGCCTCCGACGATGCGCGCGCGGAAGACCTGAACTCCATGATCCGCAATCCGGAAATCGACCTGATTCTCTGTCTGCGCGGCGGTTACGGAACCATGCGCCTGCTCGAAAAGCTCGACTGGGATACCCTGCGGATGCGCGATCTTCCCGTTGTCGGCTTCAGCGACATCACCGCGCTGCACCTCGCGATGCGTTCCCGCGCCGCCGGAATCCCCGTCGCCGGACAGATGGCCGCCCGTCTCGCCGAAGCGCTTGCCGCTGAGACCACTCTGCTCTCTTACCGCCGCGCCCTCAGCGTCGCCTTTCACGGCAAATTCGCCGCCGACAACGCCGTTCCGCTGACGATTCTGAAGAACGGTTCCGCGCATGGACCGCTGATTCCGGTCAATCTGACACTTCTTACCGCGCTCTGCGGAACCCCGTGGCTGCCCGACCTCTCCGGTTCGGTTCTCGTCATTGAAGACATCGGAGAACCGCTGCGCAAACTCGACCGTCATCTCACACAGCTCGCCCTTGCCGGAATCCCCCAGCGTCTCGCCGGACTCGTCTTCGCGCAATTCACCGACTGCGGAGACGATGCGGAACGCCTGAACCTCTTCCGGGATTTCTCCGGACTGGTCCGCGGTCCCGTCCTCTCCGGTCTGGAATTCGGACACGATCTTCCCTCCTTCTCCTTCGTCTACGGCGAACGCGCGGAAATCCGCAACGGGAACTTTTACGTCTGACGGCATGTCAAACCCTTCTGTACAGGGAGGGAATCACCATGAAAATCCGCACTTTTTTTCTGCTGTTCATTCTGTCCGTCTCCGTCTTTGCCGCCCAGCCGTTCCGCTGGAGCTGGAAGATGGAAAACGATACGCTTTCCGTCACTCTTCAGACGGAGCCTGGCGCATACATATATCAAAAATCGACGGAGCTCTCCTTTGACGGATCCGCGCCCGTCATTTCACCGGAACCACAGGAACATGAAGACGAAATCATGGGCAGAACTGCCGTTTTCGAAGGTAAACAGACCTGGCGGTTTGCTCCGTCAAAAGTGACCGACGGAGTTCTGAAAATTTCCTGGCAGGGCTGTCATGAAACGAATTGCTTTCTTCCGGAATCCGTCTCCCGTCAAATTTCTCCCGGCAGTTCCGGCACACTCTATCCTGCAGAGGAATCCTCACCCACTGCGTCCGCCGGGCTTTTTCCGGACGTCAAAATCGAGCGCACGGCGTTCGGCTACCGGAATGCCGAGGAGTTCGCCGCATTTCTTGAAGGACGCGATCCGGGTCTCATTGACTTTGCCGGAAAAGGAACCGCGCTCGTACTTCTGCTGACACTTCTCGGAGGGCTGGCTCTCAACTTCACTCCATGCGTTCTGCCGATGATTCCAATCAATCTTGCAATCATCGGCGCGGATACCGGCGGCCGCCGGAAGGCGCTCACGCGCGGTCTCGTTTACGCAATGGGAATTGCGGCGGCATATGGCATTCTCGGCGTTGCCGCCGTGCTCGGCGGAGCGACTTTCGGATCGCTGAGCGCTCTCTGGTATTTCAATTTCGGCGCAGCACTCGTCTTTCTCTTCCTCGGACTCTCGATGTTCGGCGTTTTCACGATTGATTTTTCGCGTTTCAGCGACGGAATCCGCACGCCCTCAACAGCACGTCTGGCGGGAGTGTTTCTGCTGGGCGGACTCTCCGCGCTTCTCGCCGGAGCATGCGTTGCCCCGGTCGTAATTGCGGTACTGCTCCATGCGGCGAACCGTTACGCGGCCGGACACCCCGCAGCGCTTCTGCTTCCGTTTCTGCTCGGAATCGGCATGGGGCTTCCCTGGCCGTTTGCCGCCGCCGGGCTCGCGCGTCTCCCGAAACCGGGAATGTGGATGGTCCGCGTCAAACAGGCGTTCGGCATTCTGATCGTGCTGATCGGACTCTATTACGGCTGGCTCGGTCTGCGTCTTCTGCTTCCGGATCATACCATCAGAGCCGCCGCCTCGCCCGCCCTGACGGAGAGTCTGACGGCGGCATTTCAGCAATCCGCGCAAAACGGGAAACCGGTTCTGATCGATTTCCGTGCCGACTGGTGCAAGAACTGCAAAGCAATGGAACTCGGTCCGCTCCGTGACACCCGCGTCCGTTCACTGCTGCAAAAATTCAATCTTGTTGAACTTGACGTCACCCGTGTTTCCGATCCGGAAGTCAAAGCGGTCATGTCCCGTTTCGGAGTCTCCGGGCTTCCCGCCTTCGTCATCGCGAAACCGTGAAAAATTCAATAAAGACGATTGACAAAAAACAAAACTTGGTGTATTGTAATAACAAACAGGAATAGAAAAATGATTTCAGAAACGGTAAAAAAGCATTTTTATGAGGAATACGGAGTTTCTTTCCGGGACTTGGCCCGGGATCCGAAACTTATAAAAAGTATAGCGAAGACAAAAACGGAAAAAGTATTTCCCGAATTTGTCTCCGGGCGCGGTTATCCGTTTTTCGGTGAAGAAATCAGCGTAAAAGAAAAAGAACGCCACGCTCTTGAGATCCTTGCAAAATGGTAACTCGGAGCGCCCCCCTTTCAGTTATAGAAAAAACCGGCAATTTTTCCGAAGCACTTGCAGCGTTTGAAAACACATTAGAATCTTGCTACGACTTAAGACAGAAAATATTTGAATTCAACAAATGCGACATTTACCACCTTGCCGTTGCAAAATATGCTCATGATATAAAAACAAAAGACAGTGAACATCGGCGGGACATCCTCTGGAAAATTATTTTCGTTGCAATCAATGCAGCCGTCACCATTGCCGTCTCCGTGGCAACATACTTTCTGCTGAACTGGCTGAAATCCTGAACATTCACTTTTTCTCCTCAAAAAAACTTTCTTTTTTCCGGCGTTCCGCATTTGATTTTCCGGCAAGTCAATATAGAGTAAGGTTTCCAACAACAGGGGAATCGGTATGGACTCGGCGTTTCTTTCCAGAATCAGAATCATCGTCATCGCATTCTGCATCTTTTTCGTATATGCAGTGATCCTGATCCGTCTCTGGGCTGTTCAAGTATACAAAGGAGAGGAAATTCAGGAAAAAGTCTCCAGACAATACGTCCGCAATATCCGCATCCCCGCCGTCCGCGGACGCATCTTCACGGCGGACGGCGTCATGCTCGCAGGCAATACAGCATCCTACGAAATCCTCTTCCATATCTCTGAAATGCGCAGACCCGGAAAACGAAGCCGCACCGTCCGCCATGTCCTTGAGGAAGCAAACCGTCTCGCCGCAGCCATCGGACGCACGCCCGCACTTACCGAGAAGGACATCAATCATCACATGAATTATTATCCCGGTCTGCCGATGACCATCTTCAAAGAGCTCTCCTCCGCCGAACTTGCAAAAGCCTATGAGCTCTCGCCCGGAATTCAGGGAATGGAAATCGCAACCTCCCCGCAGCGCATCTATCCGCAGGGGAAGTGCGCCGGACCGCTCATCGGATATGTCGGACGCGAAGACCCCAGCTCCGCCGTCGACCGCCAGAATTATTTTTATTACATCCCCGATGTCGTCGGACGCGCAGGACTCGAACTCGCGTATGACACGTGGACTCCCGCCGGAATCCGGCGCGACGCAGCCATATCCGCAGACGGCAATGATCCCGAACTGCCCGCGGAACAGCGCGCACTCCTCCGCGGATTCCCCGGCAAAAAACTCGTCATCGTCGACAGCCGCGGATTCGTCAGCGAAACCGTCGGTGCGGAAATCCCGGCGGAAAACGGAAAAGACCTCGTCCTGACTCTCGATTCCCGCGCGCAGAAAATCGCAGAAAATCTGCTGGCAAACGTCACCGGAGCACTCGTTCTGCTCGATGCTTCCAACGGCGACATCCTCGCCATGGCGTCCAATCCCTCCTACGATCCTGCGCTCTTCATTCCCCGCATCTCCATCGCAGAGTATTCCAAGCTGCGGAACGATCCCTCAAAGCCGCTCTTCAACCGCGCTTATCAGGGCGCATTCAGCCCCGGCTCCATCGTCAAACCGCTCATCGGAATCTCTCTGCTCGAAAACGGATATTCCGCCGCAGAAACCGTCTATTGCGAAGGATTCGTCAAAGTCGGCGGGCATCCGATCAACTGCTGGATCAAAGCGGACGGACACGGCGAAGTCACGCTCAACGACGCCATCGCCGTTTCCTGCAACGCCTATTTCATTGAAAACGGACTCAAGCTCGGCGTGGAGCGTCTCGCAGCGACATTCAGGAGCGCGGGAATCGGTTCAAAAACGGGCTTCATCCTCAACGATTCCCCCGGACGCCTCCCCGACCGCAAGCACAAAAAACGCTGGACCGCATTCGACACCGCACTCATCTCCATCGGACAGGGCGACATCCTCGTCTCCCCGCTTCAGGCGGCTGTCTACACGGCGGCTATCGCCACAAACGGCACACTCTGGCGCCCGAACATTCTGAAAACCATCGTCGCCCCCGGCGGAGCGGCAGTCTACTCGGAACATGCGCAGGCAACCGGACACCTCGCCGCATCGCCGCAGACTCTTGAAATCATCCGGAAGGGAATGTACCTCTCGGTCAATTCCGATATCGGAGGCTCCAAACGGGCGCGCAACGGAGTCATTGATCTTTCCGGCAAAACTGGAACGGCGGAAGTCGGTCCCCGCAGCACCCGGTACAAAAACACCTGGTTCACCGGATTCGGCACGCACAACGGGAAAACCTACGCAATCGCGATTCTCGTCGAACACGGTGTCTCCGGAGGCAAAACCTGCGCCCCCCTCGCCGCGGAATTCTTCAACCGCTGGCTGGGAGACGGAAAAGAAACGGTCAGCCGATAATCAGCCAGACCGTGTAGCCGATATAAACCAGCAGAAGAAACGCGCCCTCCTTGCGGGAAATCACCAGCCCGGTTTTCATGATCGGATAAAGCGCAACTGCGCAGAAAAGCATCACAGCCAGATCTGTCGGGCTGATATTCGTTGCCGCAAGCGGCTTCAACAACGGCGCGGCTCCGAGAATCGCAAGAATATTGAAAATGTTGGAGCCGACCACATTGCCGATTGCAATATCGCGCTCGCCCTTGAGCGCGGCAACCACAGAAGTCGCCAGTTCCGGCAGACTTGTCCCGACCGCCACAATCGTCAGCCCGATCACCGCTTCCGTCACACCGAGCAGATGCGCAAGCCAGACCGCCGAACCGACCAGCAGTTTCGCTCCGCCCACCAGCATGGCGAGTCCGAGCAGGACGAGCCCGATGGAAACCGCAACCGAAAGCGGCTTGCCGTCTCCCTCGACTTCGGTCACCTCTTCGCCGCTCTTCCGTGCGGCATAAACGCAGTACACCACATAGGCGATGATTCCCGCGAAGAAGAGCGCCCCTTCCAGCCGGTTGAGCCCGCCGGAAAGCCAGAGGAAGAAGACAAGCAGAACCGACGACCCGAGCATCAGCGGAACATCAAGTTTGAACAGATTCGGATTCACGCGCAGCGGCGTGATAAGCGCACTGAGCCCGAGAATCAGGGCGATGTTGCAGATATTGGATCCAATGACATTTCCGAGCGCGATATCGCCCGCGCCCTGCAGCGCCGCATCGCAGCTGACCACAAGTTCAGGCGCGCTTGTCGCAAACGCCACGAGAGTGAGTCCGATAACAAGCGGAGTGACTTTGAATTTTTTTGCGATCTGCACGCCGCCCCGTACGAGGAAGTCGGCGCCGTAGCAGAGCAGCACGAGTCCGGCAATTCCGGCGGCGATCTGAAGCACTGTATTCATCTGTTTTCCTGTTCCGTTGAAATTTGAGACAATTAATGTAATGCGCAGTCCGGAGAAAATCAAGGGGAATAAAAATTTTCTCCTGCATTTCAAGAGCTTCGCTGAAGGGCATACCCGCTTCACATATCGTTATGTCCGTCGCGCCAACACTTCAGCGTCCCGCGCAGGCTGATACAAGAATACAACTTTTCCGTTATTTTTCCGCGAATTGCTTTTGCAATATCCGCGCACACGACTATGTTATTTATGAAACAGTTCAACCAACAAAAGGATTTCAGAACATGGATCAGGTAAAAATCGGCATTATCGGCGTCGGCAATATGGGCAGCGCTCATGTTGTCAGCATCGGACAGCTCTCCAACGCAAAACTCACCGCTCTCTGCGATATCAACCCCGAAAAACTTAAAAAGTACGATCCCGAAAAGATTCAGCTTTTCACCGATACCGGCAAGTTTTTCAAAGAAGCGGATATCGACGCCGTCATCATCGCCGTTCCCCACTACTTCCACGTCTCCCTCGCAATCGAGGCAATGAACCACGGCAAACATGTCATCACCGAAAAGCCGATCTCGGTGCACAAGAAACTTGCGCTCGAACTCATCGAAGCCGCGAAAAAACATCCGGAACTCAAACTCGCCGCAATGTTCAACCAGAGAACCATCGGCGCCCACAAAAAAATCAAACAGCTCATTGATTCCGGCGAACTCGGTGAAATCCGCCGCATCAACTGGATCATCACCGACTGGTTCCGCACCCAGGCCTACTACGATTCCGGCGACTGGCGCGCAAGCTGGCGCGGCGAAGGCGGCGGCGTCCTCCTCAACCAGTGCCCCCACCAGCTCGACCTCATGCAGTGGTTCTTCGGAATGCCGAAAAAAGTCACCGCAATCGCCGCTCTCGGCAAGTTCCACGACATCGAAGTCGAGGACGACGTCACCGCGGTTCTTGAGTACCCGAACGGCGCAACCGGAGTCTTCATCGCGACCACCGGCGAAGCCCCGGGAACCAACCGTCTGGAAATCGCCGCCGAACGCGGAAAACTCGTCTACGAAAACCAGAAACTCACCTTCATCCGCAACGAAATTCCGACCTCTCAGTTCAGCAAAGAGACAACCCAGTCCTTCGCCACGCCGGACAAGTGGTTCGTTGATATTCCGGTCAACACGGACGGCTCACACCAGCACCGCGACATCATTGAAAACTTCTGCAACGCCATTCTGAAAGGCGACAAGCTGATTGCCCCCGCCCAGGAAGGCATCCGCGGTCTTGAACTCGGCAACGCCATGCTCCTTTCGGGACTCAAGCAGAAACCCGTCGAGCTTCCGATCGATGCAGAGGAATACGCGGAGATGCTGGAAAAGCTTGTTTCCACCTCCCGCTATGTCAAGAAGGTCGTCAAACCCGCCGCGGACGTGGACTTCTCCAAGTCCTTCCAGAAGTAAGCGGACACTTCAGCCAAAACGCCGCATCTGCCCGGACCGCAGATGCGGCATTTTTGTTTTACGCATCCGGGAAAATTCTTTATAAAAACACAATAAGACTTCTTCAAAACAAAAGTATTATTTAAAATGATATTGCAAAAAGCACATTCTGCTGTATAATGCTCAAATCAACCACAAACTCATTGAGCGAAAACCGAAAGGGAATGCATTATGCGGAAAGAAAAAATCTCCGCACGCCATACGCTCTTCCGCCGGCTACAACCCCATGGACGATCCGGAAACGGAAGCCGGTTATTACCGGATGGTCGGGGAAATCATTGAAAAATATGAAAGGGGCTGTCACAAAACACTAGGTTTTGCAACAGCCCCTTTTCATATCCGAAACGGAAATTCCGGATTATTTGTGGTCGTCGAGAATCTGACCGTTGTCGTTCGGGTCCTCAACGCGCTTCTTCAGATCCCGGAAGAGCTGAATCGCATCAAGCGATCCGCCGATCATGAACCAGATGGTCGAGATGACGCCGACGATACCCGGGATCAGCAGCGTGGTGATGAAGAACTTCACCGTCCACCAGGAGTGCGGCCACGGCCAAATCGCATTCCAGATCACGATACCGAAGAATATGATGCCGACTCTGTACACGACCGAGTAGAAGAACACCGAGTAGGCAATGATTCTGTCGCCGCGGGTGTATTCCGGAGTGATGCCGATAATCTTGCTGAAGATGTTCCGCAGAGTCCATTTTTCCTTGACCGGCTCCGGCCCGTCCGCGTACTTGCCGCGGTGCAGAAGCTTGTCGAGGTCGTACGGCTTGTAGGTCAGATAGGAGCCGATGACGTAGCCGCCGACCGAGAGGATCATGGAGATGAAGTAGATTTCAAACGAGTTGATCGGGAACTTCACCGGGTCCATCGACCACTCGATCCAGGGATTGAACGGCGAGGAAACCGTGACGAGGAAGTTGTTGAGTCCTTCCACCCAGCCCATTTTTTCGAGGAACGGATAGACGGTGAGCGCCCAGGTGCGCTGAAGGATGAGTCCGGCGAGCGAAGTTCCGGAACCGAAGATGATGGCGCACCATGCGCCGGTCAGGTTTCCGAAACGGCTGTAGAGGCCGAACACCATGATCGGGCCGGCGCCGCCGAGCCACAGCGAACACATGATCGTGGTGAACATGTTGATGTAGTCCAGCTGGGCAAAGAACAGCGATACAATCAGGAAGAAGCCCGCCACACCAATCGTCATAAGGCGGAGGTAGAGCAGGTGCTTCGCCTGCGGGAGGTGTCCTTTGAACATCGGCAGAACAACGTCCTGCATCAGCGTCGAGGAGGCGTTGAAGATTCGGCTGTCGTCCGTGGAAATCAGGAGCATGACCATCAGCAGACAGAAGAGACCGAGCATACCGACGGGGAAGATCTTCGCGACGACGGTCGGCATCATCATCTGGTGATAAAGCGAGCGGAACTTCTGGAACTGGTAACGTCCTTCCGGAGTGTCGCCGAGTTCCTGGCGGACCGTATCAAAGTAAGGCGTATCGAGGTTTTTCTGCTGGGAGTTCGGGGAATCAATATATTCCTGGGTAATCCGCGACGGAACCTCTTTGACTTTTGCAATGATCTTTGTGCGGAGCGCAACATCATCCGGAATAGCCTCTTCCAGAACCTTTGCGGAGAGCTCCTGACGGACTTCCGTGCTGTTGGTGTTGAAGCGGTTCTTGCCGACGAAGTGCGGGCTGGTCATAAAGACGATAACGACGACCGCAAGGAGAAGAATCATCATCCAGGAGAAGCCGTTACGCCAAGAGCCAAGCACACCTGCCATTTTCTGTTCGTGCGGGGTCTTTGCGGCTCCGCTTGTATCGTTGCCGATCCAGCCTGCACGGTTCAGAACCGAACCGCAGAGAGAAACGATCAGAGCGAAAATATTGAAGTCGCGAAGCTCGGAAACATCATACGGATTCATGAAGCTCTGTCCGGGAACACGGTTCCACATGACCGGGGCGATATCGTAGGTCCAGGAGAAGTTCAGAATGATGTAGCCGACGATAACGACGAACACCGGGTAGCAGAGAAGTCCCTGCACACAGTCGGTAATCAGAAGGGAAATTCGACCGCCGGGGAGAATGAACATCAGCGCCAGAATCAGGCAGAGGGCGACAATGATCGCGTAGCAGGGCAGATTGACGCCGCAGATCATGATTTTGTGCGGCAGACCGAGATAATAGATAAAGAAGTTGGTCGCGATTGCGGGACCGATGGCGTTGGTGACCATTTCCGCAATGGTCCGCAGTGTTGCGCAGAAAACACGGAAGAATTTGCTGCCGTAGCGCATTTCAAGGAACTGACCCATGGAAAGACAGCGGGTTTCACGCCAGCGGTACATACAGTATCCGGTAAGAGCGATGAACACGCCGACAGGCGCGGTGATGGCTCCCCAGAAACCGACGGCAAAGCCGGTCTGATAGTTCTGTTCGCATCCTGCGACCAGAGTGATAACGGAAAGTCCGGCGGTGAGGTCACCGACAGAGATTACGTAACGTCCTGCGATTCGTCCGGCTGCCAAATAGTCGACAACCCCTCGTGCGTACCTGCGTGAGTAAAACGCCATCCAGATGAGCGCGGCCATCGGGATGATCGTGATACACCAGTCGATCCAAGTCATTTTTTCCTTCTTTCGTTCAAACTATTGATAACACCGCCCGGGGCACCGGGACGGAACATCCGGCTTTGCGGATTTTGCCCTTGCACAAACACTCTCCAGTGCTGACGGGAAATCTCCGTTCTGCCGCGTATTGATTTCTTGAAAAAATGCAATGCAGGAATCCGGCAGCCGGAATGGTGTATCTGTTTGAAAACCTCTCTGCACAGGGGGAATTCGTGCAGAGAACCCTCCAAAAAGACGAGCCGGACCGGGTTGCTCAGAAGCCGTTATTCTTTTTTTTCAAATAATCAATAACTAATATAGCATATATATTTACGAATACAACCCTTTCAAGAGCATCTCGTCAAAAAAATTATTTCTGCACTTGATTTTCCTGCTTCAGCGGATATATTGTAGACATGAGACGGAGCATAGCGCAGCCCGGTAGCGCGTCTGGTTTGGGACCAGAAAGTCGTGGGTTCGAATCCCACTGCTCCGACCATAAATTCCATATCGGCAAAAGCCTCTTCCATATTTTTTGCTCAACCTATACCCGATATTGTCGATGAACCGTTTTTCGTCTGTTTCAGCGTTCTGAAAACCACAAGAAACAAAAAAATCAGATTTTTTTGCAAAAGTCATTTGCATTTTTCACGAACCGGTATATATTAATTGCATACCAAGCGATAAGCCATCGCAAATGCGCCCATAGCTCAGTTGGTAGAGCAAATGACTCTTAATCATTGGGTCCCGGGTTCGAGTCCCTGTGGGCGCACCATTTTCCCTTCTTTTTCATCTCACTCTTGCAAAAACAAATGTCTAAGACGTTGTTTTGTATCCGTTTAGCCGAATCATCCGCAGAAAAGGCTCCTCTTCGACGGTCCATAAGCTACAACTATTTTACACTCGAAATTTCGGGTAACTGATAGATTTTCAATTTAAAGTATTCACTGTCCCGGGCACTTCCGTGAAACGGTAATTCGCCCCTTGAACCGTAGAAAAACATCTTCACTTTCTGAAGAAATTCCCGCCACCCCGCCGGACGCGCAGTGAGCACACACATCTGGATGGAAAGATCTTCCGCAAGGACGATCCGTTTCTGCGGACGCACACGCCGCCGTGGGAGTTCAACTGCCGCTGCTGGCTGGAGGAGATCACTGCGAAAGCAGCCGGAAAAACTCCGGAGCTGATTCAGAAGCCGACGCCGGAAAACAAAGTACGGGTGGACAGCCGGAGCGGATTTGTGTTCGATCCGGCGACCGTGTTCGAGGAGTTTGACCTGTCGGGTGTGAGATCGGCGGAAGAACGCGGGAATATCCGCGAGGCTGCGGAGATTGAGTTTGGCGATCAGATGAGTTTCGGGAAGGAAAATGCGGAAGCCAAATTCGTACCGAAGCAATATCCGACCTACAAAGAGGCGAATCTCCCTGAGGCAAGAACGTGGATCCCGGCCCCCGCTCCTGAGAGAATCGCTCCGGAGGATGCCAGAAAGCGTCTGGAAACCGGTTTTGAGGTAAAGACAGCGGATGGCAGAACGGCAATCATGGACCAAGCTGTGCTGGATCACTGGGAAAAAGAAACGGCGAAACCGGAAAAGGCAGTCAACAGCCGCCTCGGCTGTCTGAATTACGCCGTGGAAACACTGCGGCATCCGACGGAGCGCTGGGATCAGGAAACACAATGCAGGTATTTGAAGAAATTTCAGAAAGCAACCGGTGGCTATGAGGGATGCATGGTCTGCGTGACCAACGACGGGAAATGTCGAACTTATTTCCTGCCGAGCATTAAACAGATGGATGGAATGCGGAACGGAATCGGACATCAGGAATTCAAGGTTGTGTCAAGCACCGGGCGCGATGCCACACGAACCACCGAAGCGATAGCCGCGCCCGGCCGCTCCGATGACCGCAAGGATAACAATACACCAAAAAAAGAAAAAGTCAAGGGGATTTCTTCTGAACACCGATAAAAAAGGCTGGATCAGAAGAAACTGGCCTGGGATAAGCGGGTGGATCGTGCTGCACAATCCGGGGACGCAAGCTTACTGCGTGCTGGTGTGGGACGGTAAGGAATTGAAGCTGGTGTCGTGGAATAATGCCGGAGATAATTATGGCAATACCGAATGGGCTCTGCGATAAAAAGGCCGGTTTATAATCCGCAGGCCTTCAATCGTGAAGCGCGCACACTCGGATAACCGGCTCTGAATTTACCATAGCACTGTTTTTTCAAAAGTCAAGCGTTTTTTTGTCGGACAAGTCTGACGGGTCGGACGGGTCGGACGAAGAAGAGGGAGAAATAAGAGGTTTGCGCAGATGAACTGGATGGCATTATCCGCGGAGACGCGGGGAGTTGTACGGGATAAAAACGGAGTTCCGGTTGAATGGACACTGCTGCGGACGGGGGACACCCCGATCTGTCAGGAAGGTCAGGACGGAGCGATCCGGCTTTCGGGCGAGGACATGCGGCAGATCATGGAGTATCACCGCAAGAAGGGTGAGCTGATCCCGATTGATTCGGAACATTATCTTTACGAGCTTGCCAACCGCAAGAAGCTGGACGAGGCGGAGACGGCGCGTCTGTTTCCGGGCGGAGTCGCGGCGATGGGATATGGCGAACTTGCATTGAAGGGCGAGGAGCTGCGCGTGAAAGTGCAGTGGACTCAGGCGGCATATGAGATGTTGAAAGAGAAGATTTACAAGTATTATTCTCCGGTATTGCGGGGAATCGAAAAAGGACCGCTGCGGGTGACGTCGGTCGCGATGACCAACATTCCGGCGATCAACAATCTGGACGCGCTTGCGGCGCGTGCCGAATCCAACAAGCCCGGCGAGGGCGCAGAAACTCGCAGAAAAAGTGCAGACGCTGCCGGCTGAAAAAACAATCAACAACTGTTTCAGGAAAGGTTGTGATAAAAAGGAAAATCAAGGAAAGAATTGGTGCCGACGAAAGGACTTGAACCTTCACCCGCGTACACGGACTGCGACCTGAACGCAGCGCGTCTGCCATTCCGCCACGTCGGCATTTCCAATATGTCGCTTAATATACATGAAAAACACGGTTTGTCAAGCATCAAACAAAAAAAACAGAAAAATTTTCTTTTCATGCATAATTTCACTTTTTCCTGCGAATCTGTTGGCAAAAGAACAATCAACCGCCGCACAAAAACGGCGGGTGCTCATAAAAAATCAAAAAAAATCTTTCCGGCTGCATAATTCGCGATTTTTCCGCGAATCTGTCTGTGAAAGTTTTCCGGAAAACTGCGGGGAATGATTCGGGGGGATGATTCCCCGCAGACTACGGAGGCAATACGCGCATGGGATTCCATCCGGGGGGAACGGAATTCAAAGGGGGGATGCGCGAGGGGTTCCGATAAAACGCCCGGTTCAAAGATGAATGGCCAGCCATCCATTCGGG
>ERZ1034842.17-NODE-17-length-128567-cov-7.568367_pt1 | contig 128567 bp, 105 predicted proteins | sample MGYA00520634_ERZ1034842 | MGnify/ENA primary metagenome ERZ1034842 (study PRJEB33766, sample SAMN09781734) | gut metagenome | biome: gut microbiome | host: Homo sapiens | place: Madagascar | study: EMG produced TPA metagenomics assembly of the PRJNA485056 data... | reverse complement strand
GTCGCTCTCCTCATGGAGAGCGTGGATTGAAATCACGATTCCGGACGGTAATCGTGTCGTACTGTCCGTGTCGCTCTCCTCATGGAGAGCGTGGATTGAAATTTCTCGCTGGAACATTAACCGAAAGGAGTGCCATGTCGCTCTCCTCATGGAGAGCGTGGATTGAAATGTGCGTGCGGCTAAACAGATCCTTGATACGCCTATGGTCGCTCTCCTCATGGAGAGCGTGGATTGAAATAGTCCTCTCGCTTCGATGACGTGAAAGCGGTCAGTCGCTCTCCTCATGGAGAGCGTGGATTGAAATATCAGCACGCTGCTTCGCGACATGCTGCTCGAGTCGCTCTCCTCATGGAGAGCGTGGATTGAAATACGGTAACGGCCAAAAAGTTTTACATCTCACATATGTCGCTCTCCTCATGGAGAGCGTGGATTGAAATACGATCCGCTTCGTCACCATGGCGGTGACGTTGGTCGCTCTCCTCATGGAGAGCGTGGATTGAAATTCGACGGAGCCAAATCGGTCGGCAAGTCTAGTGGAGTCGCTCTCCTCATGGAGAGCGTGGATTGAAATATGTTCCTTTGCCGGAAAAGAGAAAAGAGGGTCCCGGTCGCTCTCCTCATGGAGAGCGTGGATTGAAATTACAACTATTACGTGTCGGGCGGCTACAGCACGGTCGCTCTCCTCATGGAGAGCGTGGATTGAAATCATCCTATGACAGTTACGATAACGTATTCCCAGTCGCTCTCCTCATGGAGAGCGTGGATTGAAATCTGAAGCCAAGTCAACGCCCAGCTAACATTCCAGCGTCGCTCTCCTCATGGAGAGCGTGGATTGAAATAACTATCGGGCTTATCGCTGTTGCCGCTACTGAGTCGCTCTCCTCATGGAGAGCGTGGATTGAAATTAGTGCTACGTCTAGGACGATTTTGCGAACGGGGAGTCGCTCTCCTCATGGAGAGCGTGGATTGAAATGTTAAGTGGGTTTTTGAAGTAGTCTAAAATTGTTCGTCGCTCTCCTCATGGAGAGCGTGGATTGAAATATAATCGGCTATCATGTCATCGACGTTTGCCCATGTCGCTCTCCTCATGGAGAGCGTGGATTGAAATGGGAGCTACGAACAGTTCGAAAATGTTGTCTAGCGTCGCTCTCCTCATGGAGAGCGTGGATTGAAATCTGAAGAATTGCACGCGATTTTACATAATCCAAAGTCGCTCTCCTCATGGAGAGCGTGGATTGAAATATCACTTGGATGATAGATGAACCGTTCTAATACTGGTCGCTCTCCTCATGGAGAGCGTGGATTGAAATGTATGTAATGACTGTGCCGTTGAGGCAGCTGCATGTCGCTCTCCTCATGGAGAGCGTGGATTGAAATCGGAATCGGAATGATACGATACGGAACATTGACGTCGCTCTCCTCATGGAGAGCGTGGATTGAAATAATAAGGAATACTTGGGTGATGATGTTTACGGACGGTCGCTCTCCTCATGGAGAGCGTGGATTGAAATCGGACGACAGTCGCGTCGTGCTGTCCGTGGACACGGTCGCTCTCCTCATGGAGAGCGTGGATTGAAATTCCTCCTGCATGAGCGACACCACGTCATACGACGGTCGCTCTCCTCATGGAGAGCGTGGATTGAAATCTCCTTGGTGAGCGCGTCCCACTCGGCGTGAAGTCGCTCTCCTCATGGAGAGCGTGGATTGAAATTTGGCGATGCCTCGCCGGTAATTGGCCATCGCGTCGCTCTCCTCATGGAGAGCGTGGATTGAAATTGCTCTGGCGGCCACGTGCCGACCATCCAGAAAAGTCGCTCTCCTCATGGAGAGCGTGGATTGAAATACCATCAAGCCAGAGTCCGAGGCAGAAATCACCAAGTCGCTCTCCTCATGGAGAGCGTGGATTGAAATTGTGTCCACCACAGTGGCTTGCTGATGGCGAGAGTCGCTCTCCTCATGGAGAGCGTGGATTGAAATCTGTTGTCCAGTTGATGCCGGCATGCGGCACTGGTCGCTCTCCTCATGGAGAGCGTGGATTGAAATTGGACTGGACTGGCGTCTACCGCCAACGTGGTGGGTCGCTCTCCTCATGGAGAGCGTGGATTGAAATCTTCGCGTACGAAGAATATCGCATATTTTAAGGGTCGCTCTCCTCATGGAGAGCGTGGATTGAAATATTGACACGTCCACCCGTGAAGGCAAGATCAAGTCGCTCTCCTCATGGAGAGCGTGGATTGAAATTCGTTTCCCCATCGCCGCTTACGTCGGGAGTAAGTCGCTCTCCTCATGGAGAGCGTGGATTGAAATCTCGGATATGACATTTTCAAGGGCGAACATCCCAGTCGCTCTCCTCATGGAGAGCGTGGATTGAAATGACACCGAGATCCGCGTCATGCGCGTCGACCGAAGTCGCTCTCCTCATGGAGAGCGTGGATTGAAATAGCTGGTCGACCGCCTGGTCGGCGGTCAGGTTGGTCGCTCTCCTCATGGAGAGCGTGGATTGAAATAAGCTGTGCAATGTCCCGTGGGATATGGGCTATAGGTCGCTCTCCTCATGGAGAGCGTGGATTGAAATAAGCCGTAATTGTCGGTTTTAGTGTATACTGTGGTCGCTCTCCTCATGGAGAGCGTGGATTGAAATGTCACGCAAGTACGGGAAATTGCGCATAGTATCGTCGCTCTCCTCATGGAGAGCGTGGATTGAAATTCTGCTCGATAATCGCAGTGTCTACAGACTGAATGTCGCTCTCCTCATGGAGAGCGTGGATTGAAATTTAACCATAAGCACGACGCGGAAATCCAGTCTCAGGTCGCTCTCCTCATGGAGAGCGTGGATTGAAATCACGTATGAGCAGGCGGCAGTCGGCCTTGTTAAGGCAGTCGCTCTCCTCATGGAGAGCGTGGATTGAAATGAGAAAAGGATTAACAACAATGGCCACAGTATACAGTCGCTCTCCTCATGGAGAGCGTGGATTGAAATAGGAAGAGTACGGTTCGCTGGACGAATGGGGTAAGGTCGCTCTCCTCATGGAGAGCGTGGATTGAAATAATCTCAGCGGCCGCATGAATGGCGTTCCTACCCATGTCGCTCTCCTCATGGAGAGCGTGGATTGAAATACCTTGTCAATGTTAAAGGCGGCGGCGAGAGCTTGTCGCTCTCCTCATGGAGAGCGTGGATTGAAATTTCGGCGACCGTTTGGCGTGGGGCAAAATCGCCTGGTCGCTCTCCTCATGGAGAGCGTGGATTGAAATGGGACGAACTCGGCCTGGAGGGTCTGGCCGGCGGTCGCTCTCCTCATGGAGAGCGTGGATTGAAATGATTTGCGTCGTAGTGGTTGGACCATATGGTTAGGTCGCTCTCCTCATGGAGAGCGTGGATTGAAATCGTGGTCAACAACGGGGGGGCGTTGGCTATGGCGTCGCTCTCCTCATGGAGAGCGTGGATTGAAATCGTACACGGGTGTATGCCGTACTCAAGGGCATGGAAGTCGCTCTCCTCATGGAGAGCGTGGATTGAAATGTCGCCGATGATATGGTGTCCTTAAGTCTGGAAGTCGCTCTCCTCATGGAGAGCGTGGATTGAAATTAGAGCGGTGGGGCGGGCATCTGGTGCGTGATGGGTCGCTCTCCTCATGGAGAGCGTGGATTGAAATAACTTAAGCAACGGAATTATGGGCGTGCTGGTGGTCGCTCTCCTCATGGAGAGCGTGGATTGAAATGTCCAAGTGGTCCGAGATTTCCTGCACATACCCGTCGCTCTCCTCATGGAGAGCGTGGATTGAAATCAGCGAATTGATTACCATCATGTCGATGTTGAGCAGTCGCTCTCCTCATGGAGAGCGTGGATTGAAATTTCATCGATACTGCAAAGTCTAGCGTCGGCGTGAGTCGCTCTCCTCATGGAGAGCGTGGATTGAAATATATCGGCTAGCTGCATGGTCTGCTGATTGGACAGGGTCGCTCTCCTTGTATCGGTATGTTCGAGTCTGCTTTTTGGCTGCATGGTCTGCTGATTGGACAGGGTCGCTCTCCTCATGGAGAGCGTGGATTGAAATGATAGTGACGTGCCGCAAACCGGCGTCGTAGGAGGTCGCTCTCCTCATGGAGAGCGTGGATTGAAATCGGTATGGACGTGAATGTGGACATTGACAATGCTAGTCGCTCTCCTCATGGAGAGCGTGGATTGAAATAACTCGGCAACGCCTATGTCGAACGTGGGCATGTGTCGCTCTCCTCATGGAGAGCGTGGATTGAAATGTCATGTCTTTCGTTTCATCGTTCGATTTTCGCGGGTCGCTCTCCTCATGGAGAGCGTGGATTGAAATAAATCCTCCGACATGGGCAAGACGAACGTTCTTTGTCGCTCTCCTCATGGAGAGCGTGGATTGAAATGTTGACTCCGGTTCCATGGTGTCCACCGGCATCGTCGCTCTCCTCATGGAGAGCGTGGATTGAAATTGATCGCGTAATCGGCGTAATCGCCGTCGTATTGGTCGCTCTCCTCATGGAGAGCGTGGATTGAAATTGTGTCGCAGCCGTGTGGTTGCGACACGCCGAGTCGCTCTCCTCATGGAGAGCGTGGATTGAAATGGCATGTCGGATAACGTCGAGTCGTGGCGGATGGTCGCTCTCCTCATGGAGAGCGTGGATTGAAATGTGAGATCGGTGACGTGCCTTCAATCGTGGAACGTGTCGCTCTCCTCATGGAGAGCGTGGATTGAAATTTCACCGAAGCGGAGATCAAAGCGCGGCGAGCCAGTCGCTCTCCTCATGGAGAGCGTGGATTGAAATGGACACGGAAACCCAGATACCGAAACGTGCATAGTCGTCGCTCTCCTCATGGAGAGCGTGGATTGAAATAAGGACGGCGGACACTACTTTCTCGTCCTTAACCGTGTCGCTCTCCTCATGGAGAGCGTGGATTGAAATACCGGCATCGCGATGGTGTCGGCGCCGGCACGCGAGTCGCTCTCCTCATGGAGAGCGTGGATTGAAATGGATCGTGGGCGATGATGTCGTTTCCGATGCCTGTCGCTCTCCTCATGGAGAGCGTGGATTGAAATCCGAACGCTCGAATCATCGTCATTCCTATGATAGTCGCTCTCCTCATGGAGAGCGTGGATTGAAATTGATGCGCGAATGGATTGAACCACCGGACGTGGGTCGCTCTCCTCATGGAGAGCGTGGATTGAAATACCTACTGGAAACTCCATGAATTGTATGTGCGGGTCGCTCTCCTCATGGAGAGCGTGGATTGAAATCTGCTGCTGCTTGGCGACGACGAGGAGAATCTGGTCGCTCTCCTCATGGAGAGCGTGGATTGGAATGTCACTTCTGGCACTCCACCGCAATTGACCGGCGGGTCGCTCTCCTCATGGAGAGCGTGGATTGAAATGAGGAAGATTACGCAGGATATCCGCAAGAGTACGAGTCGCTCTCCTCATGGAGAGCGTGGATTGAAATTTCGCTTGAGCTACCTCAAGTCGAGACAGCAAGGTCGCTCTCCTCATGGAGAGCGTGGATTGAAATTCGAATTTCGGTGTGTAGCTGGGTGAGAATTTGGGTCGCTCTCCTCATGGAGAGCGTGGATTGAAATGCGAAATAGGGGTTAGCTTTTTGAACTGCGTTAGAGTCGCTCTCCTCATGGAGAGCGTGGATTGAAATGGAAACGCCACAAATGTTCGTGTTTTATTTGGGAGTCGCTCTCCTCATGGAGAGCGTGGATTGAAATATGGCGCGATTCGACCAACACTCTCGCACTGTTTAGTCGCTCTCCTCATGGAGAGCGTGGATTGAAATACGAAGCTGAGGTCTAGTGTCTCCAATGACGATGTCGCTCTCCTCATGGAGAGCGTGGATTGAAATCTGCACATAACCGAGCACTGTTAACGTGTCGCGAGTCGCTCTCCTCATGGAGAGCGTGGATTGAAATAGGCCGTCCACGTTTTTGAACACCCTCAGGCGTTCGTCGCTCTCCTCATGGAGAGCGTGGATTGAAATCGCACACGCGTGTATGCCGTGCTCAAAGGTATGGAGTCGCTCTCCTCATGGAGAGCGTGGATTGAAATCTGGTCGCTTGTCGGGGAAAAACAAGGCTAGGCCGTCGCTCTCCTCATGGAGAGCGTGGATTGAAATCTCGTTACACGTTCCGTATCAACGGCGACAAAGGTCGCTCTCCTCATGGAGAGCGTGGATTGAAATTAAGTCAGTAGTGCTTACGATGATCAGTCCGTAGGGTCGCTCTCCTCATGGAGAGCGTGGATTGAAATCGGTTGCGGCTTGCCGTGGGACCTACGAGCCTTGGTCGCTCTCCTCATGGAGAGCGTGGATTGAAATCGGAATGGTGACGGGATAGTAATGGTCGAACGTGTCGCTCTCCTCATGGAGAGCGTGGATTGAAATACAGACGGATTCGACAGGCAATACGCACACCGCGTCGCTCTCCTCATGGAGAGCGTGGATTGAAATAATCTTACGGATGCCGAGCGTGAGACGCTGAGGTCGCTCTCCTCATGGAGAGCGTGGATTGAAATAGATCGTTTATCGACGAATGGGGCGAACTGAAAGTCGCTCTCCTCATGGAGAGCGTGGATTGAAATGTTGGCGGTCTGCTGAATGAGACGCAGGAGGTTGTCGCTCTCCTCATGGAGAGCGTGGATTGAAATATACAGCGACTTTCGCACGCACCTGAATGAATTAAGTCGCTCTCCTCATGGAGAGCGTGGATTGAAATCAGAGCGCCAAAGTGACGCTTGGTGTCGCTGATGAGGTCGTTCTCCTCATGGAGAGCGTGGATTGAAATATAAACCTCTGGACGTAGTATCCGTATCGTAGCCAGTCGCTCTCCTCATGGAGAGCGTGGATTGAAATGTAATCACCCTGTGCGGTGGCTTGTGCAAGCTGCTGTCGCTCTCCTCATGGAGAGCGTGGATTGAAATGCGTGGCACACGTCCATGAGTTTGCGGCGCGCAGTCGCTCTCCTCATGGAGAGCGTGGATTGAAATGCATGGGATTCCACGACCGTCTTGGACTCGCTGGTCGCTCTCCTCATGGAGAGCGTGGATTGAAATAGCGCGTTGGCGGGTGATTGGTGGTAAGCCGTAAGGTCGCTCTCCTCATGGAGAGCGTGGATTGAAATGACACATTCGCAACCACCGTTTGGAAACCCTCGTGGTCGCTCTCCTCATGGAGAGCGTGGATTGAAATGTGCAGACGATGCGCAAGGCCGGAGCGGACATGGAGTCGCTCTCCTCATGGAGAGCGTGGATTGAAATAGGTTGGCGGTGAACGGATTCAAGAAGGACGATACCGTCGCTCTCCTCATGGAGAGCGTGGATTGAAATTACGGCGACGCCGTGACCTGGTCGAAGTACGCGGGGTCGCTCTCCTCATGGAGAGCGTGGATTGAAATGAGTTTAAGTGTTGCATCCATCGAGGATGCAACAGTCGCTCTCCTCATGGAGAGTGTGTATGGAAATTGCCATTTGCCTCCTTTTGTTCGGGCCCGTGCGGGCATTAAAAGCCACCCGTGCGGGTGGTTTGGTGAGCAGTCATCGCGGGAATCGAACCCGTGCAACGCCTTTCTATGGTCTTTGGGTATGGAAAAAGCCACCGCGTGATGCGATGGCCTGAGTGTTGATTTCTTCGATTTCACGTGAGCGGGCCAATAGTCGGCGAGACGAGCGCGCCTCCGGCGTCTTTGACTGCGGAGACGCCGGCCAAGCCGGCCTGCCTCAGCAGTTCGGCGTGGTAAGCGATCGCTTGGAATGGATGTGTGTCGTCGGCGAGTGCGTGGGTGTCCATTTGAACTATCGGAGTCTGCTGCTCTTTTCTATCAGGCTGGCGTATTCTTCTTTGTCTTCGTCGTCGAGTAGTGCGTAGGAATCGAGAAGAATGGAATTGGGGACGGTGACGTCGTTTTCGAGGATGTCTGCTATCAGCCAGCTCAGCGCGTAGTATGGCTCTCCTGCGTCGAGGCCGTCGTCGAGTGATTGGGTTTGGCTGTCGGGGAGGGAGTCACAATAGGGGCTTAGCCGTCTGTAGGCTGCTGTCGTTTGTTGATCAGTGGCCATAGCCCTTTCCCTTTCCTGTGTGGTTGTCGGATGGCCGGTGTGGATGCGGAAGCGTTTCTCTTTTCCGCGTTTCTTCTGCAGCCATATGCGTATCAGTTCTCCTTCCACGATTCTATAACGTGTCTGTCTGTTCTCGCCGGCCTGTTTGATGTAATCCGGGTCGGCCAGTCGCTCTCCTTGCGGAGAGCATGAATTGAAATGCTTTTCGTGGTGCATGGCCTCCTGATTGTTTTCGCTTTTCCCGGTAAAGGCGTTTCATAATGAATCTAAGCAAGGCGCGGTTTCGCGCGATTCGAGATCGTGTCGGTCTATCGCAGAAAGCGTTGGCCAATCTGCTTGGAAACACGGTTGATGTGGTGAAGAAGTGGGAGAATCCCCGCTATCCCCCCACCGCAGGATGCCTGCGAACTGTTGTTCGACATGCTCGAACAACATGAGGACGCGGTCGATACAGCGCTTGACATCATCGAACGGCAGATCGAAGCGCACGACGGCAATATGCCGAAGGAAGTGTCGCTGCTGTACTACCGCTCGCAAGCGCACTATGACTTGTACGGGCGTGATGCGGCGGATTACAGTGTCGTCAACGCGCGTGCGCGTGAGGTCGGAGCGTTATTGCAAGCCGAAGGATTCGACGTCGCATACGTGTATCCAGATGATAATGAGACAATGTTCCAGGCATTGGCGAACACAAGGAGCTGACAATGGGATTAAAGGAACTGAGACTAGCCAAAGGGCTGACGCAGAAGCAACTTGCAGATAAGGTGCGTGGCTTTAATCGGACAAGTGTCGCTCAGTACGAGGGCGGGGTAAAAAACCCGCAACATGTCTTTAGATGTTGCCATGCGACTGGCTGACGCCTTGGGTGTGCAAGACCTCCGCGAACTGATCGACGGTGCTCCCGAATGGAATCCAAAGCGCGGCGGCAGACGTAAGCCCACAAAGGATGAGGAGATGGCTGCCGAGTGCGCCGCCATCTTGGAACGGCAGGATGATGCCGATGGGCTTTGCGTGAGATTCGTTGGGCACGTGGGTTCAGCCTTCGCGAACTGGGCAGGCTGTCCGACGTGGTCACTTCTCTTACGGAGAGCGTGGATTGAAATCGGTGTCTGCATCGTTCCGGCCACCGCGTGGATGTTGCTCTCCCTGTTTATGTCCAGTGTTCCCCGCACATGCGGGATTCCGCATGTGCGGGACTGCTAGCAACGGAAAACCAGGGTTTTATCCGCTCGGGACGACTTCAACGGTAATACGAGCAGGAACTGCGACTGGGTGTTTCGCGTGGGGTCGCTTCTGAAAGCTATGTAAAAGAAATAGTGTATGTGAAAACGGTCGGGTGGGTGCGGATGCACGAGAAATTGGCTAACCTGTCGAATTTCTGTTTTACTTTGGTCGCTCATCTCGTGAGTGGTCGTCAAGCTAGACATATTGTGTCCCATGGGATGCAACATGTCGTATGGAAATACATATGACTAGCGAATATCGCCAATGGTTCAGCCGGATAAAGGACCGGAACGCGAAAGCCCGAATCAGCGCGAGACTCCGATTGTGCTTCTAGACGGGGCGGCCGGTGGGTGACCTGCATACGGTTGGTGACGGGGCCAGCGCGCTGAGGTTCAATTTCGGTCCCGGCTACTGTGTTTGCTCCGCGCAGAAGAGTGACTCGCTCATGTTGCTGCTTTATCGGTGGCCGAGCTTGACGATTCGGCGTTGCGGCAGGCCGCAATCGGCGATGTGACCAAAGCGAAGGGTATGGGGTAGATCACGAAGGAGGCGGGTGTGGGACGTGAAAGCCTTTACAGGAGCCTCGACAGGAATGTCAACCCGAGCTTCCATACCATTATGAAGGGATCGTGCACACTCTCGGCGGCAGGCTGACAATCCAACCCGCATAAGCTTGACTTTACGACCATCATGCAGTGGCCGCCCGAGCATTGGAAAAGGGCGATCGCTGACCATATTGTTGCGACATATGTGGAGAGATGTTCGTGGTGAGCTTGACGTACATAACATCGTAAAACTTCGGTCGTCTGGTTCGTTCTGCAGCTCATCAGTGCGGGAAAATGCTTAATTATGCCGCCTATCTCGCCTATATATGGCAGATTTTGAGGTTCGTACGGAGGCTTCTCGCTTATATATGGCAGGTGTTCGTGCGAGAAGCGCCAAAAACATGCCCCCTAAGTTGCTTTTCTCGAAGGGCATGTGCCATATATAAGCGAGAAACTTCCGGTCAAGATGCCAAATCTGCCATATATAAGCCAGATATCGCGGTTCAGTTCAGATGAACTGGGTGTATGTCCATAAATTTCGACGATTAGGGTGTACCAAGAGTTCCGAGTTGGTTTCAATGACAATCCGAGGGGGTGAAAACGAGTTTATGGGCACGCGTGCGGAGTCTCAGATGCGCAGAACTCCTCACGCAGCGCATATCACAATCCTAGCCAGGTACGTAGGTCACGAATTTCCTGATCGCAGATGCCGTGGCCCATTCCCGGATATTCGAAATACGTGAGATTGCCGGTTTGCGCAAGTTTGTTGTGCGCGCACTGTTGGTCGGCTAAAGGAATTGTGCGGTCTTCGCTGTCGTAGCAGAGTGCGAATCGCGTGCGTCCGGTCGCGGGCAAAGGTTCAGCGGTTTCGCCTTTGAATGATGGGCTCATCAGAATCGCCATGTCGAACGCATCGGGATGTTCCGCAACCATGCGATACGACAGGTATCCGCCCTGCGAAAACCCGATCAGTACCTTGCGGAAATGCGCGTATGCGGGCGAATCCAGCAATCGTACGACGGCGTCGCCTACGGTACTGCACTCACGTCGACGCTCTCCTACGGAACATCCATCTGGATACCAGTAGTAGCTTCCGATGTAAGGACGTTCGTACGTGCCTCGGAACGACAAGTAATTCGGATGCTGGGCAGGGGCGATCGAGTTGTCCGTTGAGGATACGTCTTGCTCCGGAACATCATAAATCGCATCAATGATGCGGATCATCTCATTTTCATCATTGCTGAATCCATGAAATCCCAAGAACAGCAGATCATCGCCGGCTATTTCGCAGGCGGCCGTCTCAATGCTGGTACTCACGTTCAAACGCATATCAACCTCCCATCGCATGTCGATAGTATGCAGTTTTCCAGCGGCACCATAACGGTGGACAGCGAAGTAGGGAAGGGCATGACGTTCACCGTTATGCTGCCGTTGGTTGAGGAAAACACTGAATATGTGGCGAAGCCTACAATAATCCGTCGGCGTGCAATGCGTTGAACATGCGGTCCAGGCATTCGACCAGCAGCGGATACGGCATTGCCATGTTCACGCGCACGCATCCGGCACCGGCCTCGCCGCATGAACGCCCGTCGGTCAACGCCACTTTCGCCTTCTCAAGGAAGTATGCGGCCGGATCGTCGATGCCAAGCGGCGAGAAATCAAGCCATGCGATATATGTGCCCTGCGGTTTGATATAGCCGACGCCGGTGAACCTTTCACGCATCTGCTCGTCGAACAACGCCAAATTCCTGCGCACATAGGCAAATGCATCCTGAAACCACGGGTCGCCTTCGTTGTATGCGGTGGTGGTGGCGATTGCGCCGATGGTGGCGGTCTGATGTTCGCTCCACTCCGCCTTGACCGCCCACATGTCACGATCCGCAGGGTTGGTAAGCAGCACCTGCGCGCACTTCGTGCCCGGAATATTGAACGATTTCGACGCGCTGGTAGCGGTCATCGACTGTAATGCGGCCTGCTCGCTGATGGTGGGGAACGGAATGTGCTTGCCCTCAAACACGAACGGCGCATGAATCTCATCATTGAAAATACGCACGTCATACTGTGCCGCAAGATCGCTCAGACGCAGCTCCTCTTCCAAGGTGAGCACTTTGCCGATCGGGTTGTGCGGGTTGCAGAGCACGAACGCATGGCATCCGTCCGCAAACGCGCGTTCGATGGCGTCGAAGTCGAACACCCATTGCGCCTCTCCGGTTTCGGTGTCGCCGCTTTGCAGCATTTCGATTTCGATCACGTCAACGTCGTACAGTTTCGGAACGCTCAAAAACGGCATGTAGGCAGGCGTCGGCACGATCACGCTGTTGCCCGCACCGACCAGTTCACGCAAGAAAATCTCATAGGCTTCGAGCACGTCGGGAACCACGTGAATAATGCTCGGGTCAACATTCCACCCGTAGTGCGTGCGTTGCCAGCCTGCGCACGCCTCCGCCACGCGCTGCTTCCAAGGTTCGGGGATGTAGCCGAGCTTGCAATGATCGCAGGCATTGTCGATGGCTTTCTGAATGCAGGGAGCCAGGCCGTAGTCCATTTCGGCGATGAACGCGCCAATGCAGCCGGGGTAGCGTGTCCACTTGTCGGAGCCAACTTCGGCGAGGTCGGCTGCGGTGGTGTGGTCGATGGCGTCGGCGTCAAAGCCGGAACCGGTACGATGCTTCATTTCCGTGATTTCTTCCATGGTTCCAGCATGCCGTACCGTTGGTTGCGCGAATAGTGTGTTCTTGTGTTGAATACGAAGACTGTTATGAAGTTTTCTTATATCAGATGCTTTTGCTATTCAATTATTAATCTGATCATGTCGATGCTGAAAAATACAAGAAACATTCGCTCGCATCAGCATTCCGCAATCAGGGAATCAGAAGCGAATCAGATGTTTTCCAAATACTGGTGTGACGCCCTTTCGATTTCGTCTTTGACGCGGGTTACTGCCGGTCGGTCGTCCGCTTTTCTTGTGACGAAACAGACTGTGCGGAATGCGTTGTTGTCAGCGATTGGCAGTGCGGCCAAATCGGGTTGGATTCCAGCGGTTGTGGCTAAGCGAGATACGATCGAGACGCCCATGCCGACTTCCACCAGATTCTGCGTGGCCCAAAAATCGTCGGTCGAATGTGTGATTTCCGGTGTGAAGCCGGCGGCACGCGCCAACGACACCAGATTCGCCTGGCAGGTTTCGCAGCCGGCGATCCACTGTTCGCCGCGTGCCGAAACCAATTGGACCGGCAGGTGCGAGCTTTCGTACTGGCGCGCGATCGCATTGTTCGCGCCGATCAGCAGCATCAGCGGATCGACGCCGAAAGGAGCGACTTCCAAATCGTCCGGTCCGGTCAACGCGGGCAGGGAATTGTATTGGAAGATGATCGCGCAATCGGCAAGCCCCTGTTCCAACGCCTCCATGGCCTCAGGCGGCTCCATCTGCATGAGGCTCACGCGAATGTCGGACGTTTTGCTGATATGCACGAGCACGCGTGCCACGAATGACGAACATACCGATGGGGGAGCGACCAAACGAATATGCGTCGATCCGTTGCGCTGGTACTCTTCCACATCTTTGACTGCTTGGGTGACGCGATTGTCGATGAGCTGCCCATGACGTGCCAAAATACGGCCGATCGGCGTTAATTCTACACCATGCGACGTGCGCTGCACGAGTTTTGCGTCAAGTTCGCGTTCGACCTTGCGGATCTGCTGGCTGATGGCCGGCTGTGACCAGCCGGTTTCACGCGCGACCGCGGAGAACGAGCCCAAACGTTCTACGTTCCACAAGGTCACCAGAATCTGCGGATTCAGAGTTTTCGCACTGAACCCTGCGGTATTCGCAGTGACATTGACGTCGGTGCTCGTATTGGCGGCTTCGTGCGCGTTGTTATCGGCTGATACGTTCATATGGTGTTCTGCTCAGCTTTCTAGGAATGCGGGAATGTCCTCGGCCGCCGCATAGCCCGCGCGGAAACCGCCGCCGGCGTCGATCGTCGCCGTCCTGCGAGCCATATGCGTCCCGTCCTTTCGCCGTCCGTCCCTTTTGAGGGTTTCAACCGACTTTACGCGGTCCATCGGAACATTCGCGCTCAGCGATCAAGCAGTGATTGCGCTAACCGTGCAATTCGTTCGCAAGTGTCTGAATCCGCAAGTTCGATGCCGCCCTCGGCGTTATCTGGCGCAATTTTGCCCAACGATTCGAGCACCACGCCAAGATGCCGCACGGTACCGGCATTACTCACATTCCTGCAGTGACGCTGAGCGTGTTGATGCTGGGGCCTGGAACGCGCGTGAATCACCAGCAGAATCCCGTCCGGATCAGCTTGGGCGCTGAGGATCATGTCGGCCTGTGGGATGAACGGCTGGGAGAAGTATCTGCAGGAAAATCCTATGCCGATGATGAGGGGGGGGGTATGAGGGATGGTGGTTATTGTTTTAATGGCCTGCCAACCTTGCGTATTGATAAATTCAGAAGAGTGTATGTGATCTTTCCAACAGACGATCGTATGGGTGTGAAAGAGACCGTGATATCGTCGATTATGCGTCTTATTTCTTCGTGTTCGGTCATTTCTTATCGAAGGACGACGTAAGATATCTGCGAATAATCAACAAAAATGGAGTGGAGAAGATATCAATGAACGAAGCTGCACTGCCTCAGTCGACGGTCCACATCGCCCAAGCTGATCCGGACGGGATTCTGCTGGTGATTCACGCGGGTGCCGGCAATCGTGGCAAAAAGGATACGCCAGAGCGTCGTGCCCAGGTGGAGCAGGATTTGAACAGGGCTCTTGAAGCTGGCTATGCGTTGCTGGAGCAGGGGGCTCCGGCGGAGGATGCCGTGTGCGCGGCTATCCGTGTTATGGAGGATGCTCCGGAGTTCAACGCTGGTCGTGGTGCTGCGCTGACGAGTGAAGGCATCGTATCCATGGATTCCTGCCTGATGACTGGTGTTGATGGCGAGGTTGGTTCCGCATGCGGTCTGACCACGTCTAAGAATCCGATCAACGTAGCGCGTGCCATCAAGGAAAAGACCAAGCATGTCATGTTTGCCAAGCCTGGTAATGATTTGCTCAAGGAGTGGGGAATCGAACTGTGCGACAGTGAATATTTCATCACTCCGGCACGTCAGGAATCTTTGCGCGAGGCGCAATCCAACGGCGATGAGTGGGAGAAGCATGGCACCATCGGCGCTGTCGCCCGTGACTCGTTCGGCAACATCGCTGCCGGCACCTCCACCGGTGGCATCACCAACCAGATGCCGGGACGCGTCGGCGATTCGCCTCTGCCGGGCTGTGGTACCTATGCCAACAACGATTCCGTCGCGATCTCCTGCACCGGCATCGGTGAGGCGTTCGTCAAGGAAGTCGCTGCGCATCAGGTTTCTGATCGCGTTCTGTACGCCAAGGAGGAGCCGGTCGAGGCTGCGAAGGCGGCGCTGGATGGTGTCGCCCGTCATCATGGCGATGGCGGTATGATCGTCGTTCCGGCGCATGGTGAAGGCGCGATGGTATTCAATAGCGAGATGATGAACTGCGGTTGGAAGTCTCCGAAGGGCAGCTACGTGCAGAGTTGATACTGTAGCGGCAAACCGTCAAAAACAAGTCACAAAAGCACAGCGGGGTTCGAATCCATGAAGGATTCGAACCCCGCTGTGCTTTAGCTCCCTTTCTGGACGGCGAATCATTCGTTCGCCGTCCAGAAACATCACTTAGTGATGGTGTTGTAGGTAGGTAGATTGGTGTAATCGAACGACACGTTCTTCACGTTCGTCGCGGACACGGCGGCGACGTTGTCGTTCCACAGTGGAATCACCGGAAGATCCTTGGCCAGCACTTCCTGAGCCTTGGTGAAGTCCTCGGTTCGCTTCTTTACGTCGGTCTGGGCAAGTGCGGCGTTCAGGAGCTCGTCGAATTCCGCGCTCTTGTAATCACCATCGTTCGAACCATGACCGTCAGCGGAGCTGGAGGCATATAGCGGATTGAGATAATCTTCAGCGGACGGATAATCCAGCATCCAGCCGGCACGGAACGCGGTTTTGATGGTGCGGTTGGTCACCTGGTTACGCACGTCGCTGAACGTGGCGTACGGCTCGCCAGCGGCGTCGATGTCGAGTGTGTTCTTGATCTGGTTGCACACGGCATCGACCCATTCCTTATGGCCGCCATCGGCGTTATAGGCGATTCGGAAGTTGCCGGACCATGGCTTGATGGCATTGGCTTTCTTCCAGAGTTCCTTGGCCTTGGAAGCGTTGTATTTCAGGTTGCTGCCGTTCTGTTCCAGTTTCTTCACATATTCGGGGACGAGCGGTGAAGTGAAATCGGTGGTCGGGGTCTTCGTGTTGTTGTAAACCTTCTTGACGATCTGGTCGCGGTCGATGGCCATGGAAATGGCCTGACGACGCAACTGACCTTCTTCGTCGTTGCCGAAATGCTCAAGACGTTCCGGAATGATGAAGGACTGGAACGAGGATCCTGCCTGGCTGTAGGCGATCACGCTGGAATCCTGACGGAAGGTCTTCACCGCAGACTGTGGAATCTGATCCATCACGTCGAGGTTGCCAGACAGCACGTCGGAGTAAGCGGAATCCTCATTCGTGTAGACGCGGTATTCGATGCCTTTGTTGGACACCTTGCGGCTGCCCTTATAATCCTTGTTTGGTACGACGATGATGTTCTTGTCGTGGGACCAGGACTTGAACTTGTACGGACCATTGCCAATCGGAGCCTGACCGAACTTCTTGATGTCCTTAAATGCCACGCTTGGCAGCGGGAACATGGATTGGTGCGCGAGCTTGGTCGGGAATACGGAATCAGGCTTGTTCAGCTCGACGACCAGCGTGTAGTCGTCCGGGGTGGAAAGACCGGAAAGTGTGGCCTTCGGATCGACGTTCGGATCCTGCAGCTCGTCATAGCCCTTGATGGTGGAGAATCGGCTTGCGGTTTTCTGCACGTTCTTCACATTGGCGGCGAAACTCCAGGTGTCGGCGAAGGAATGGGCGGTTACTGCCTCGCCGTTGGTGAACTTCCAGCCTTTCTTCAACTTGATTGTGTACGTGGTGGCATCCTCGTTCGGGGTGATACTCTCGGCGACTTCGAGATGTTGCTTGCCCTTTGCGTCAAAGCTCACCAGACCTTCGAACAGGTATCGAATAACTTTGCCGCCGCCCATTTCGTTGGTGTCGCTTGGAATTAGGCCGTTCTGCGGTTCGCTGTTGTTCACTGAAATCAGCGAGGTGCTATCGGAGCCGTTGGAGGCTGTGTCATCGCTGGACGACGAGCCGCATGCGGCGATCGACGTCAGCATGGCGCCCGCTGCGGCCATGGCCAGCAGTCGACGGAACGCGTTGTTCTTCATTTCATTCTCCTTTAATGTCGGCATTTCCGCCGATTATGTCGGCGAAAAACAATAGGACACAATATAGGAGTTTTATAAAATTTTCGTGTTACGTCTCAATTTGGAAACGAACAGCTCGCAGGCGATGAATACGGCGTGTCCGCATCCAATGCGTGTGCGGACGCCATCCTCAGCTTTCCAGGAATGAGGGAATGGCCTCGGCCGCCGCATAGCCCGCGCGGTACATGCGTTCCAAACCTTCGAACGACTTGCTCAACGTGTTCAGGCCGTACAGGCTTTCCGGCGCGAGGATGAGCACGCGGCCATCCCGCTCGTATTCCTTGGCCAGCGCCACTTCGTCGTTGTACGTCCGATATCGGTTGAGCAGTTTCTCCGCGGCCTGCGGATACGTGCGTTTCAGAATCGTGGCTGGGCCGATGTCCCTCTTCTGTTCGCGTACGGTGTCTTTCGGACGGGTGAGTATCACCACGATGCGGTCGTGGCCGTCATCGATGGCCTTCTGCACCGGAATCGGATCGGCGATGCCGCCGTCGTAATAGGGGACGCCATCGATCGCATACGGTTCGCATGCTACCGGCACCGCTGATGACGCCTTCATGATGTCGAAATTGTCGTAGCCTACGTCGGATTTGCCGAAATACTTCGTGGAGCCGTCTTCGGCGTTGCACGCAACCACGGTGAAACCGGTCGGGTTGGCTTCGAAAGCCGCGTAGTCAACCGGATTCTCGCCATCATGATTGCTGAGCGTGCTATACACGTAGTCGAGGTTGGCGAAATTATGGTTCTTGACATAGCTGTCGAAGCTCGCGTACTCCTTGCGGAACGCGTACTGCGTGTAGAACGTGTGGTTGCGCCCGTGCTGTTTCGCGATGAACGAGACCATGTTGGCGCTGCCTGCGGAAACGCCGTAGCAATGGTCGACGCTGATGCCGTCCTCAAGCATGCGGTCCATCACGCCCGCACCGTAGATCGCGCGGAAACCGCCGCCGGCGTCGATCATTGCCGTCCTGTGAGCCATATGCGTCCCGTCCTTTCGCCGTTCGTCCCTTTTGCGGGTTTCAATCGACTTTACGCGGTCTATCGGAACATTCGCGCTCAGCGATCAAGCAGCGATTGCGCTAATTGCGCGATTTGCGCGGAAGTGTCGGAATTGGCCAGCTCGATACCACCTTCCGTGTCTTCCGGAGAGAGTTTGCCCAACGATTCGAGCACTACGCCAAGATGGCGCACGGTACCTTCGTTGCCGTCGATGATTGCCGCTGTGTCGGGCAGCAGTTCGCGGAAATAGTCGCGGTAAAACACGAAATGCGTGCATCCGAGCACGACGGAGTCGATTGTTGACAGATCGTATTGGTCGAAATACTGGTGCAGCGTGTGCATCACAACATTGTGATCGTCGAGTTGGCCGTGCTCAACGATCTCCACCAAACCGGGGCAGGGTTCCGGAAAGATCGTATGGTCTGTTTTGAAACGATCCATCAGCACGGCGAACTTGCGTTCCCGCAACGTCAGGGGAGTAGCTGCGACGATGACACGCTGACGATTGCCATGGCCTCGATCGCACGCCACTTTCAGCGCTGGTTCCATGCCAATGATCGGAATGTCGTATTTGTCTCGCAACTCGTTGGCTGCGGCGGAAGTGGCGGTATTGCAAGCGATGACAACCGCTTTCACTCCCTGCTCCACGAAACGTTTCACAATGGCGTCGGACAGTTTGCGTACCTGTTCAGGTGATTTGGTTCCGTACGGAGCGTTCGCGGAATCGCCAAAATACAGCACGCGTTCGTTCGGCATATCGCGGCGGATCTCGCGCGCCACGGAAATCCCGCCCAAACCGGAATCGAAAACGCCGATCGGTGCCGTTGAAGTCATACGTCCTCCCTTGTTCCGCACGCAAACATACTGCAACATAGCGCACGCGTGTTGCGTCCAACTCCTTCAATAGCCTACCGCGTGTAGAGTGAATCGGTATGAGCATTCCGAGCATTGTTTACAAAGCGCACGCCACTGGCAACGATTTCGTGGTGTATCTGGACGCCGAAGGCACGTACGAGCCTACCGCCGATGAAGTGCGATTCCTGTGTGACCGTCATTTCGGTATCGGTGGCGATGGTTTGATCCGCCTTACTCATCCGCAGGCGGTGTCCGATTTGAACGACGAGCAGATTGCCGTTTGTGCTGCCGACAATGCGGATTGGTTCATGGACTACCGCAACGCGGACGGTTCGTTGGCTGAGATGTGCGGCAACGGCACGCGTGCGATCACTCTGTTCGCGCAACGGCAGGGTATTGCCGGTCAGCCGGGCGGTGAACCGTTCCGTCTCGGCACCCGTGCCGGTGTGAAGGTTCTGACTTCACTTGGCGATGTGCCGACTCTTGGCAAGGACGTGTTCCAGGTTGAGATGGGTTCATGGAAGCGTGGCGATCTTGATGGATACGAAGTGACGATTCCCGGCACGGCCGGTTCCGCACGCGGCACGTTCGTGGACATGGGCAATCCGCATGTGGTGGCCGTCAGCGAAGACGCGTTCTCCAGCCTGCCGACGGTGGAACAGCTTGATTTGGTGACCAAGCCGGTGGTCGCGCCCCGAATCGAAAGCGACCAGAACGTTGAATTCGTGCGCATCGACGAACAAAGCGAAGGCGACAACGAGGGCAGCGCCACCATGCGCGTCAACGAACGCGGCTGCGGTGAGACGCTGTCGTGCGGCACGGGCCTGTGCGCTACCGCCATCACCCTGCGTGCCAAAACAGGCATCGACCATTGGACGATCACCGTGCGTGGCGGCACTCTGCGCGTCGATGTGACCGACGATGATGTGAAACTCACCGGATCGGCCACCATCGTCGGCAAAATCGAACTGCTGTAATGTTTTGCACATAACACTGAAATTTGCGGATACGCAAAAGAAAGAAGCCGGCTGTTTCCAGTCGGCTTCTCTTGTAGGCGAGTGAATCCCTACTGCTGATTGGACGTTACTTGACGTCAACTGAATAGCAGGGGGCCGTCTTTGACGAGAATGATCACAATCAATGTCACGATCCATAAGGCATCGACCATCAGATCGTAATTAAGACGGTAGTAGGTGCGTACGCCCTCGCGCTTGGCCGGAATCTTCTGAACCACCGCCGTGGCATGAGACAACGCCATGAACTGCACGGTGGTGGAGAACATCAGGCACAGACACCACGGGCATAGCGCGTTGATCACAAACAACGACTGCGAGGTCAGCCAATACGAATAAGCCAGCGCGGCCAATCCACCCAGCCATGTGCACAACGCAAACCAGCGGGGCACGGCGACCTTCGTCAAACCGATCACCGCGATCGTTACGAACACTGATTCCGCGGCGATGCCGAAGAACGCATTCGGGAAACTCAAACCGGCGAACTTCACAACCTCAGCCTGCCACGATTCCGCAACCGTGGAACACGACATTACGGCATTCACATCACAGCTGAGCTTCTGACCGGGATTGCGCGCCAATTTCAGTGTCTCGGCGGAAAGCACGAACGATACGACCAGCGCTACCGCCGAGGCGATCATCATGATCAGATACGTCCATGTCGCGGTATGCCGCCAACCGCGCGGCTTCGTATAATCATCGTCGAGAGTGGCTTCGGCAACCTGTTCGCCGGAAAAATCGCTCATCGTGCATCCTTGAATCAAAATACAAACGTTGTCATCGCCTAGTTTACGCGGTATTGTGCCGAGTCGCGCCAAAAACAGCTTACGATGGATACATGATTCGCGTAGGCACTGCGGCACCGCCCGCTGAAGGTTGGGACATTCACTGCCATACCGTTTTTTCCGACGGCACGGAAACGCCGCGTGTGCTGTTGCAGGAAGCGAGAGCATTGCGATTGCATGGTGTTGCGATTGCCGATCATGACACGACCTCCGGTTGGCAGGATGCGTTGGCTGCTTCGCGGGAGGTCAGATTGCCGTTGTTACGCGGTACGGAAATCACTGCCGTCGATGAGAGTGTATCCGTGCACATGCTCGCATTCCAATATGATCCGCTGAACGCCGATATCAGCGAGATGTTCGCGTCCACCCGCGAGGCGCGACTGCGTAGAACCAAGCGCATGGTCGAACTGATGGCGCAGGATTTTCCGATTACGTGGGATGATGTGCTCGCGCAGGTGCGTGAAGGCAAACGCACCACGATCGGTCGGCCGCATATCGCCGACGCATTGGTGGCTGCCGGCGTATATGAAACGCGATCCGACGCGTTCGCCGACGCGGTGAGCGCAACGTCGAAATATTACATTCCCACGCCATCGCCGACCACACATGACGTGGTGGCCGCGGTCAAGGGTGCGGGCGGGGTGGCGGTTATCGCCCACGCCGGAGACCCCCGGCGTAACCGGACCCTGCTGACTGATCGGCAAATCGAATCTCTCATCACCGAAGGTTTGGACGGTTTGGAAGTGTGGCATCGCGGCAATCCACCCGAGCAGCGTGAGCGGTTGCTTGCCATTGCCGGCAAGCACAATCTGCTGGTAACCGGTGGATCCGATTGGCATGGTAAAGGCAAGCCGAACGCGCTGGGGGAGAACCTCACCAGCGACGAAACAGTTCAGGAAATCATCAAGCGAGGCGTCCGCTTGAGCAAATAATCGTCGAAGGCGAAAATAAAAAACCGAAACGCAATCATCGATGCGTAATCGCGATATGAAACTAGGAACGAGTTGATTGCTCAAAATGGAAAAGCCAGACGTGAACGTCTGGCTTTTCTTGTTACGTCGAAAGCGTGTGTTTCAGCTCGAAGCTGAAATCTGGTGATGCGAACGGATCAGAGGTTGCCGAAACCGACGGCGTGCTTGGTTTCGGAACCGATGATGGCATAGCCGAGCGAGCCTGCCGGCACCACAATGCGACGGCCCTTGGCGTCCGTCAGATTGATGGTCTTGCCGTTCTCCACGGCGTCGGCGATGGCCGCGTTGACCTCATCGGCGCTCTGTTCGGTGCTGAAGGTGACGGTGCGGGCCACATTCTGAATGCCGAGTTCAATATCCATGGATGCTCCTTCGTGATAATGCGCAATGCATGCGCACGTGTATGTACGGGTTATGTGCGCCTATTCTACGCGTAGCTTCTCATCGGTGGCGTCTTCCGCCTCCCACTGATTGATCTGCGCCTGCGCTTTCTGCATGGTCGCCTCATCTCGCTCCAACAGTGGAATGAGTACTGTCGCGGCCTCGCTGTGCGATGCGGGAATCGATTCCTCGTTCGTATCGTCGTTGTCGTCGGCCGTTTCCAGCCTGCTGATTACCATGGTGGAACTTGACGGCATGGATTCGTGCCGTTCTTTTGCGGAATGTTCCGGAATGAAAGTGCTGACCGAGGTCGCCTCACGTTCATTCGTATTGCCGGACGGTGCTTGTGATGGCTGGGCTCCGGCCGGCACGAACGCTTCCGTCGCGTCGTTGACGATTTCCTTCGTCTTGCGGACCGGCTGGGAGCCGGTCACGTCGAAATCTCCAGTGGAATCATCCATATCCACAGCGTCAACATGACGTTCGCCGGTCGTGTCGGAATCATTCTGCTGTGCGGCCGCGTTACGGCGACGCTCCGATTCGTTCAGCAACGTGCCTACGGTGATTGTGCTCGGCGGGCGCTGGGGGCGATCCTTGGATTCCTGCCTCGGTTCGGTCTGTGCGCGATTCTTTGCCGTGACAACACCCAACTGGTGGGCCAGGCGTTCCACCTGCGCCTTGAATTGCATAATCTTGGCGTTGTCCGCCTTGTTCAAAGCGGAAATAAAATCGCCGACCTGCTCCATCTGCAGCCACAGATTGGCCCGCAGCATAATCAGATCATCCAAACGATTGCCCAACATGCGACCGTATGCGGAAAGCAAGGCATTGCGGTGGTTCTCGTCAAGCTTGGCGAAAATCCAAGCCAAATCGCGGGCAGGATCGTTGACCTGCATATCCTGCCAATTCGTGACCGCGGTGATGGACGAACCGGAAAAAAGCACATCGCCGTCACGCAACCCGCCATGCACTGGGCAAGTGGAGAACGACCACAGGCCGTCGGTCTCAAGAATATTCGCCCAACTAGTGGTGATCTCCTGCGGAACATGACCAGCCTGACGCAGGCGCTTGATCCAAGCGGTCAGCTGAGCGCGAATCTGGCCGGTGACAAACGTCGGATAGCCCGCTTCCTGCAGGAAGTCGGGACGAAGGCGATGAATCGCGCCCAAAGCGGTGCCTACGCTGGAACAATCATCCAAAGTCAGCAGCTCCAACGGCCGCGCCTGACCCACATGGTGGGTGGCCACCAGCACGGACGTATCTCCAGTGGCGGAATGCTTCAAATCGCCGTTTGAAAAAGCTACTATGCTATCGACGGCAAAACCCAATCCGCCTAATTCGCGGGCTTGCGAGAGCGTCTGCGCAGCGCGCACGCGACCGGCAAGACGCTTACGGCCTTCAGGCGTGTTGGATGCGAACACGTCATACAGCTTGCCCGCTGCATCCTGAACCACGGCATGGTCGACGCCGTACCCCTCGTCGGTCGGGTTGGTCTGTTCGCTGGCACGCGCGCCCGCAATGGCGGCGTTCGGCATCGCCGCACTCGTCAGGGCAGCCATCATAAATTTGCTTCGTTCGGTCACAATTCCAACCTTAATACACAATAGGGGCGAAGCGTTGCCGACTTGCCAGTAAAACTGCAGGTGAACCGCGGGCAAATCGTCACATGGCGACGGCAATCTGCCACAATGGAACGTATGAGTGCAACAGCGGAAGAGATTCTTGACGGATTGGATGAGGCGCAAAGGGCGGCCGCAACGGCCGTGGACGGTCCAGTGCGCATCATCGCGGGCGCGGGCGCGGGCAAGACGCGAACCGTTACCCGCAGAATCGCCTATGCGTGCGCCACCAAAGCGTGGAATCCACGAAGCACTATCGCAGTCACATTCTCCGTCAAAGCGGCGGCGGAAATGCGTAGCCGCCTATCGAAACTCGATGTCGCAGCCGACGTCAAAGCAGCCACCTTCCACTCCGCGGCCCTCCATCAGCTACGCCAAGTGTGGCCGGACGTATGCGAGGGGCCGATGCCGTTCATTTCCAGAAATCCACGTGAACTGGTGGAGCGCTCGCTGCGCCGCGTCACCACCTTCCAAGTGGATGACGACACCATACGTAACTTGCAAGCGGAAATCAACTGGTGCAAAATCTCACTGATCGCACCGGAAGATTACGCGCGGGTTTGCGCGGCAACGCATCGACAGCCGCCATCAGGCCTCGAACCAAGCCAATTCGTAGACGTATACAAAGCGTATGAGGCAGAAAAAACCAACCGCAACGAAATCGATTTCGACGATATTCTGCTGATCGTATGTCATCTGATGGAAAGCGACGAGGAAGTGGCCTCAGCCATCCGCTCCAACATCAGATGGCTTACCGTCGACGAGTACCAGGACGTTTCGCCATTGCAGCACCGTCTGCTCACCCGATGGCTCGGCTCAAACCGCAATATTTGCGTGGTGGGCGATCCGGCGCAGACCATCTACTCGTTCGCAGGCGCAAGTAGCTACAGTCTGCTCAACTTCGATTCGGAATTCGGTCCGCTCACCGCTGACATCAATCTGAACAACGACTACCGTTCCACGCCGCAGATCGTCAACTATGCCAATCGTGTGCTTGCGGCATCGCCGCAACGGGCCGATTATCTGAAGCTCAGCTCTGAAAGGAGCAAAGGGCGGAGGGTCGTGGAAACCATATATGGCAGCGATTGGGAGGAAGCGCAAGGTGTGGCGGCGCGCATCCGCAAACTGGTGGATGCGGGGGAGTCGCCGGCCGATTGCGCGATTCTCACCAGAGTCAACGCGCAGCAGAAAATCCTGTGCAAGGCATTGGTCGAACAGCATTTGAGATATCGCGTGCGCAGGGATAGCGGATGGCAGAATTCCGCACTTTCCGACGACACGCAGACCAGACTGGCCATGTTGGAGGCATTGGGCGTCGGCGCGGATCTGAGCGGCGTGACCATTTCCACTATCCACGCGTCCAAAGGTTTGGAATTCAAGCACGTGTTCCTTATCGGCTGCTCGGAAGGACTCATACCGTATGGGTTGCCGCAGGATGACGACGTGCTTGAGGAGGAACGCCGGCTCATGTATGTGGCCGTGACGCGCGCCGAAGACACGCTTGACGTCTCATATGCGCGTACCCGTGAAGGCAGTGAGGGCGAAAGGGCACGACGGGTGTCGCGCTTCTTCCGCTGATACTGCTAACGGAATAGCGCTATTACTCGGCGTCGGTATCGTTGTTGCTGCCGGATTCTGCGGAATCGTCAGAGTCGCTGCCATTGGTATCGGATTCGCCGCCCTTGTGCTCTTCCTCGTCAAGCAGCTTGCTGAGTTCGGCATCCCAATCGATGGTCATGCCATCGGCGTCTCCAAGGGGCTGCGACGCCATGTCGGTTGCGTTGGAAGCGGCGAATGTCGTATTTTCCGTGTTTTTCGACGATCCGTTGTTCTGCGATTGTGAGGCGTTGCCATCGTCATCATTCGGCAGTTGCGGCAGTAGATCGGGATGTGACCATTTTGCGTCTCGTGCCTGCGCGCCTTCCGTAGCGCAGATGTTATCCCACAATGCGGCCGCTTCACGCATGCGCTTCGGGCGTAATTGCAAGCCGATCAGGCTTTCGAAGGTGCGTTCCGCAGGACCTCCGATGGCGCGCTCGCGGCGGAGCATCTCACGAAGCTGTTCGATATGCGGAATATGAGCCATGCCGGCGCGCCACACTACGGTGTCTACCCAGCCCTCTACCAAGGCGAGCAGATTCTCCAGCGATTTCATGGCCTGCTGTTGTTCAGGCGTGTCAGGGAACGCCACCTTGGTGATGTTCACCGCGTCGGCCATGGAATCCGGGTCGACGGACTGCGCATCGCGGATCTGCTCCTCCATGGCGTCCAAATCGATGCTGGTGCCACGGGCATACTTGCCCAACAGCGCCTCGAAGCGTGGCATCAGCCACGGCACGGAAGCGTACAGGCGCGAATGGGCGAGCTCTTGCAGTGCAAGATAGCTCATTACTTCGTTCACGTCGATTTCCAAGGATTTCGCATATTCGACGACATTCTGCACGATCAGGCCTCCAGCCGGATTCTTCAGCAACGAAATGCTTTGGTCGAAACTGCCGCGCACCTCATGCGACAAATCGCCGGCGGCACGCCCCAGCTGCATGGCGAACGACGTATTGCCGACGAAACGCATGAGTTTTGCCGGATCCTTCATATCATCGGGAATCGGAATCTGCACCGGACCGGCGAAAATGCCGGAAATTTCCGTATGGAATTCGGAATCGCCGAAACGCTGTGACAAAATCGAAGCCAGAGCGTCGCTCATCGACTCGGCAATCGGGGATGCAAACTGCGCCCAGGAATCGATGCATCCTTCCACCCAGCCTGCGCGGGTAAGCACCTGCGTTTCGCCTTGCGCGGGGTTGAATTCGCAAGCGGTGTCGAGCCACAGATTCGCCTCGCTGATGGCTCGCCGGGCCATCTCGCCGTACTCCGCGCTCACGCTGGTTTCCGATCCCTCGCCATTGGCCTGCTGCAATGCCAATGATTTCGCCAGTTTGACGTTGATTGGACCTTCCTCGGTGATGTGCTGGATGTCTCCGAAAGTGTTGAGCCCGCCCGCAGTGAACGCCTGCATCATCGACCTGACCTCGGCCGGCTTGGGAAGCTTGCTCACATCCTGACTCATCAGCTGGTCGCGCAACTCTTCCGGCATGTTGGAAAACTGGTTCCATGCCATCTCGCCTTGAATTGGTCCGAAACAATCGATAAACCATTGGCGGATCGCGTTCTCGTCCATGCCGGCCCTGCCTTTTCCTAAGCGTTTTTTCAAGTTTGGTTGGTTCCATACTATGTTATGGGAGGTATGCCCAAGATGAAGGAAACACGACGAATTCACGGCAAAAACACACGTAGCGGCGCTCCGGGACGTGTCAAACGATGGCTGATAGGCGCGGAAGGTTGGCTGTCCGCGCGTTCATGGCGTTATCTTGCAGGACCGTTGGTGGCGGTACTGTGCGTATTGGTGTTGATTATGCCCAGCGCGTATGTGGTGCAGGTGCCCGGCCCGACACAGAATGTGCTCGGGGAGGTTTCCGGCAAGCAGGTCATCGCCGTTTCCGGTGCGAAAACGTATAAGGATTCAGGCCAACTGCTGTTGGTCACGGTCAATGCTTCAGGCGTGCCAGGGTACCCGGTGTCGAACGCGCAGGCATTGGTGGCGTGGGCCGATTCGAAATCCACGGTGATGCCTCAGGAGGTGGTGGTTCCTGTTGGGCAGACCGCAGAGGAATACAAGCAGTCCAGCGACAAGGAGATGACGTCATCGCAGGATTCCGCCACCGCAGCGGCGAAAAAGTTCTTGGAAGAGCATGGTTATGACGTGTCCGGCATGAAGGTGTCCATGCATGTGGACGACATCGGCGGACCGTCTGCGGGCATGATGTACACGCTTGGTCTGATCGACAAGGTGACCGGTGAAAAACTTTCCGGGGGTAAGATCATCGCGGGAACGGGCACTATGAACGACAAAGGTGAAGTCGGTGAAATCGGAGGCATCCGTTTGAAGATGCTCGGAGCGAAACGCGACGGAGCAACTTGGTTCCTTGCCCCGGAATCCAATTGTTCCAGCGTTGTGGATCATATTCCGGAAGGTTTGAACGTGGTGAAGGTGTCCACTTTGCAGGAGGCGTACGATGCGCTGATTGCCGTCCGAGACGGCAAGGGTGCATCCCTGCCGCAATGCTCCGCGGGAGAGTGACGCATTCCGAGATATAAGAAAAAACAATCTCGCAAAGTGAGCAATTCCACGGTTCGTAACGTATATGTTCGAGCAGTGTTGGTATATTGACGAACGTGAATCAAACGGCATCTGATAACGCTGAAGAATTCGGTTTCCACGCCGGCGACCTGGTACAGGAATGGCTGTGGGACGATGATGTGGACGACTCGATCCGCGCCAAGATCGAGGAGCTGACCGGTGAAGAGCTGGTCGACGAGGACTATGATTCCGCCGTTGATGGCGTGATTATCTGGTGGCGAGACGGTGATGACGAAGACGAGCTATCTGACACCATCGTCGACGCGTACGCAGTCCTCGGCGACGACGGCCCACTGTGGGTGCTTACTCCAAAGCCGGGCCGTCCGGGCGCGGCAAGTTCAAGCACCGTGCAGTCCGCCGCGAAAACCGCTGGCATGAACGCAGCCACGCCGCTGACCGTCAGCGGTGACTGGAACGGCATCCGTCTGCGCGCGTTCGGCAAGGGCCGCTGAGCGTATTTGTTTTGCCTATCGCGGCACGCATGACCGCGGTCGGGCGCCCATGTAAAGGCTTGGAATCGCACGATTCCAAGCCTTTTTTACTTGCGGAAGCAGTCGAAGAAGATGTTTCCGTGAAATTGTCTATATTGACAAAAGTCATGACTTTGCTGACACGCGCACGAGATAGTTGGGAATATCAGAAGAGCCGGAATGGCTTATTTTCTGCGGAAACAAAAGGTGGGCGATGAGGGACTCGAACCCCCGACATCCACCGTGTAAAGGTGGCGCTCTAACCAACTGAGCTAATCGCCCGCAAAGCTCTACTGTACAGTATTCGTTGCCTGCGACAGCTTCAACGTGTGTCGCGCTGCCCAATAGGGGTTCCTTCCATAGCAAATGCGTGAAAAACGGTGCGATTTGAGTGTCGATTCGCTGAATTTTCCACAAGAAAGCCAAAAGCGTCGAATCAATCACGTAAAGTAATGACGTTGAGTAGTGCAGTAGGAGGTCGATAGCCAATGGCGCAGGAACCTGAATCCGAGAGGAACGCATCGGGGATCGCTCGTACTTCAAAGCGCAAGTGGGGGTATGATTCCGAACAGGTGGACGCTTTTCTTGAGCGTGCGCACATGCTGTACGAAGGTGAGGGAGCGCAACTCACCCAGCATGATATTCAGAATGTTTCTTTCGATTTGGTCAAAGGCGGCTATGTGATCGCCCAAGTGGACGCGGCCCTTGCTCGTTTGGAGCGCGCCGTGGTGGACAAGCAGACCACATGGGAGATTTCGCAGCACGGTCGTGTGGCGTGGAAAGCGCAGACCGAAAGTCTGTTCCGCCAGCTTGACGCCCATTCCAAACGTGAGCACGGCGAACGTTTCAAGCCAGGAGAGGGCAAGGAACCGAGCTATGACCGCAAGCAAGTGGATCGCATCGTCGATCAGTGCCTGACGAAGGCCGCTGGCGAGCTCGGCGTTGAGGAAGTGTCGGAAGACGACGCCAAGAAACTTGTCGATCTGAACTCCCAGACCGTGGCGAATGTGATCTTCACCCAGCGCAAGGGCAAGCGTGGATATGACGAGCGTCAGGTGGATTATTACCTGAACGAATGCGTGCAGCTGCTGACCAGACTCGAATCCTATGCTCGTGTGGCCGACTTCGTGGGCGAGCCCTCCGAAAGCGCGATGACCGCAGCCAATCCGTCCGCAACCAGTCTGGCATCCCAAGAGACGCAGGTGGTCTCGCCGTTATTCGCCGTTCCAGCCGTTTCCGCAGAACCTATTGCGCAGCCCGCTCAGGTTCAAAACAGCACTGACTCCTTCGACGCTTTGAATAAGGCGGAACGTGAGATTTTCACCACGCCTGCAACGTCCCCGGTGAGCATTCCGGCCACTCAAACCGCTGCGCCGACGTATGCTCCCGTGGTTCCGCCTGTGTTCCAGCCAACCATCAGCACCCCGTCGGCTCCGGTAACTCCGGCAGCTCCTGTAACGCCGGAACCTCAGGTCGCTCCGGTTGCTCCAGCGGCTCCGGAACAGTCGTTGGCACACCTGTTCAAAGCGTCCAATGCAGTTGCCGAGGAGCCATCTTCCGCAGGAACGGAAACCGAAGCGTTCAATCCGCTTTCCGATGATGACGCGCCGAGCTATGACGCTCTGGCCGCGCCTGCGGCTCCTGTGATTCCAGACACTTCGGTCGCACATCAGCCGGAAGAATCTCACGGCATCAACATCGCTCCCGATTCTTCGTTGGCTGCCTTGGCGCAGATGGCCCAGAACATCGACGCTCCCGATCCGGTCGAAGACACGTTCACCCCGCGCATGCCAAGCCTGTCGACGCCGAACCTTCCGCAGGTCAATACCGACTCGATTAATCTCGGAACCTTGCCGACCGTCCCACCCTCCTTCACGCTGGAACCAGCAACCTCCGCAGATCACTCGACAACGGCAACTCCCGTTGAATCGGCGAAACCGGCAGAGGAAGAGAAGAAGAACGAAACCAAGCCGGCAACCAATCCGATGTTCGAAGCGTCCAACAGCAATCTGGATGTCGATATTCCCGACCTGTCGTTCCCCTCTTTTGAATAGGCAATCGCACTGAACAGGCTGACGTGACCGTCAGCCTGTTTTCGCGTTCACACGAATAATCCAAAACAAATACGGAGCACACGCATAACCCATGCAAACCTCAACCGTAGTCATTCTGGGATCCACCGGATCCATCGGCACCCAAGGACTTGACGTCATATCCCGCCATCTCGACCGTTTCAACGTGGTCGGGCTTGCGGCAGGCGGCTCCCACGTGGAACTCCTGGCCCAACAGGCGGTCCAATTTCACGTTTCGAAAGTCGCCATCTTCAACACAAACGCGGTCCATGCGCTCCAAGATGCGCTAAACCAAGCCGGCGCAAGCCATGTGGAAATCATGGCCGGGCCGGAAGCGGTAATCGCCATGGCCGGATCCGGTGCCGACGTGGTGTTGAACGGCATTACCGGATCCATCGGCCTTGAACCTTCGATTGCGGCACTGCAGGCAGGATCGCAGCTGGCGCTCGCCAACAAGGAATCCGTTGTGGCCGGCGGTCATCTGCTGTTCGACGCACAGGTTCGTGCGCAGCAGATCAATCCGGTTGATTCCGAACATTCCGCCATCTGGCAATCGTTGCGTTCGGGCACGCACGGTGAAGTGTCGAAACTCGTGGTCACCGCTTCCGGAGGTCCGTTCCGCGGTTGGAAACGCGAGCAGATGACCGACATCACGCCTGAACAGGCGTTGAACCACCCTACTTGGAATATGGGTCCGGTGGTGACCATCAACTCGTCCACGTTGATGAACAAGGGGCTTGAAGTCATCGAAGCGAGCCGTCTGTTCGACGTGCCTCCGAGCCGTATCGACGTGACCGTGCACCCGCAATCCATCGTGCATTCCATGGTGGAATTCCGCGATGGCGCCACCATCGCACAGGCTTCACCGCCTGATATGCGTCTGCCGATCGCGCTTGGCCTATCGGCTCCCGAACGACTTGGCAACATCGCAGCGGCCTGTGATTGGACGAAAGCCGCCATGTGGACGTTCGAACCGCTTGACGATGAGGCATTCCCCGCAGTGAGCTTGGCTCGACATTGCCTGGAAGCTTCCGAAAAGCATACGGCCGTGCTGAATGCTGCCAACGAGCAGGCCGTTCATGCCTTCCTCGAACATCGCTTGCCATATCTCGGCATCGTCGATACCGTCAAGGAAGTGTTGGACGAAATGGATGCGGAACTGCGCGGCAATCCGTTATTCGCTTCCGTGGAGGAAATGAGCCAACTCGAGCTGGAAGCCCGTCGGCGAGCCGACGACCTGATAAACAAGTAACGGAAAACGAAACAAGACAAACAGACGAAACGTAAGTGACGCAAGGCTCCCCAAGTTGGGAGCCTTGTTATTGCAAGGATTTGACGTATGCCAGAAATCGAAAAGCCGTTCCGTAAAACCGGTGAGGCAGCCATTAGCGAAAGCCCGCTGCATCCGCGCCGCAAATCGCACCGTATTATGGTCGGTCCCGTTCCAGTCGGTGGGGGAGCGCCAATCTCGGTGCAATCCATGACCAATACGCTGACAGCCAATGTTCCCGCGACATTGCAGCAGATCGCGGAACTGACCGCAGCCGGCTGCGATATCGTGCGCGTGGCCGTACCGAGCCAGGATGATGCCGACGCATTGCCGGAAATCGTAAAGAAATCACCGATTCCGGTCATCGCCGATATTCATTTCCAAAGCAAATACGTGTTCCAGGCCATTGACGCGGGCTGCGCTGCGGTGCGTGTGAACCCCGGCAACATCCGCAAATTCGACGAGGTTGGCCCCTCCATTTGCAAAGCCGCCACGGACGCGGGCATTTCGTTGCGCATCGGCGTGAACGCGGGCTCGCTCGATAAGGAACTGTATGCGAAATATGGCGGTCCGACGCCGGAGGCACTGGTTGCGTCCGCCATGAAGGAAGCGCGCATGTTCGAAGACGTCGGCTTCCATGATTTCAAGATTTCCGTCAAGCATCATGATGTGATCACCATGGTGGAAACGTATCGTCTGCTCGCTTCCAAGGGTGATTGGCCGTTGCATCTTGGTGTCACCGAAGCTGGACCGGCATGGCAGGGCACCATCAAAAGCTGTTTGGCATTCGGTGCGCTGCTGGCTGAAGGCATTGGAGACACGATTCGCGTTTCGCTGTCGGCACCGCCCGTCGAAGAAGTGAAAGTCGGGTGCAAGCTGCTGGAATACATGGGATTGCGTCCGCGCAAGTTCGACATTATCTCCTGCCCGAGCTGCGGTCGTTCCCAAGTTGATGTGATTCAGTTGGCCAATGCGGTGACCGAAGGTTTAAAGGATGTGACCGCGCCGATTCGCGTGGCTGTTATGGGCTGCATCGTCAACGGTCCGGGCGAGGCCCGTGAAGCCGATTTGGGTGTGGCATCCGGCAACGGCAAGGGACAGATTTTCATCAAGGGCAAAGTCATTCAAACCGTGCCGGAAGACCAGATTGTGGAAACGCTGCTGGTCAAAGCGCAGGAGATCGCCGCGCAGATGGAAGCGGACGGACAGGTGCCCGTCAACGCCACAGGACCGGTGGTGGTGCCGGTGGCGCAAGGTAATTGTTGATTTCGCTGACCGCGGGCGGTCGATTGCAGATTGTGATCGGCCGCTCGCTGGTTTTGCTGGTTGTCGATTGCCATTTCAGCTGGAGCCGGTACAATGAACGGCGTGTCAGATCAGGAACGTCAGTCAGTCATGTCCAGCGCGGAGAGCCAATCCAGTCAGTGGACGAGGGGCAGACGGCTGATGGTCAGTCTGCCTATCTTCATCATCCTGCTGGGCATTCTGGTGTCGGTATCCAATTTGACGGCATCGTCATGGAAGTACGAGCCAACCGGTCAAACCATCGAAACGTTATCATCCGATACGGCAGTGACCTTCGATAATCCTTCCGGCAAAACCCTTGCCAAACGAGGCGATTACGAAGTGACGCAACGATATGTCACCATTGAGGCGAAACAGCCGTCAACCGGTGAAATACAACAGGTCAAAGTGTTGATTCGAGAGCCGAAAGACGCGGGAAACAATCGGCCCGGCGTGGTGTTCATGCATGGTGCCGGATATGGCACCTGTGACAACTCATTTGGAGACATGGCCACCGATCTCTCATCCGCAGGCTTCGTGACCGCCGTGCTCGACAAGCCGGTATGGTCCACCAACGATGCGACCCGTGATTACCCGGGCTCCGCGGCCATTTACGATCAGGTCATCAACATGTTGCGTGATCTCGACAACGTTGACGCTTCGAATGTCGGCATTTACGCGACTTCCGAAAGCACTTGGATTTCCTCATATCTGCTTGGGCAAGATCCTGATGTGGCGTTCCAAGTGCTGTTGAGCCCAATGGTGTATTCGCCACGATATTCGTTGGGATTCCTTGCTGCGCAGGATTTCGCGCTGGTCGGAGCGCATGATGGATACCAGTCCATTGTGCGCCGCGCGTTCAACATCGATGCGGAATTGTTCGGCCTGACCAATCTCGACCTCGACACGTTGAATCCCCAAGCCTATTCCATTCCCACGCTTGTGGCATACGGCACCAAAGACGTGATGACCGCGCAGGTGGAAGGTACGGAAAAAATCATCGACATGGCGCATAAGGCGGGCAATTGGGACGTGACCGTGCGCACATATCCGATCGCCAACCATGTGCTCCGACTCGGCGACGAATCCAACAGCGGCACGCCATTCGCCGACGCCTACGTGGATGATGTAATCAGTTGGGCTGTCGGCACCACGCGGGGACTGCAGCAGACCAGCGAGCGTGTGGCCGGTACCAACTTGTACCAGTCGATTGCGGTGCCGTTGGAATTGCAGGCGAGCAGCGGGCTGACCATTTATCTCGTGGTGCTGCATGTCAGCATGGTGCTGTTGCTGCTGGTGATCGCCGTGCTGTGGTTGATTGTGCTCGCACGTAAGATTTGGGCGCATGCGCATCGACGCCGATATGTGTTGGGGCTGATACCTGTGTTCAAAAATGCGTTGATTACGCTTGCCGTTGCCACCATGGCTACTTTTGTGCTGTTTGGTGCAGGATTGGGCGAAGTGGTTATGGGCGTGGTCAAGCTAGCGTGGGGTGGTGCTCCCGCCGAGGATCCGGGCATGATGTATTGGAGTTGGCCGGTTATTCAAATTGTGTGTGTTGTTGTGGTGTGGGCGTGGTCCCGCGTGTTCGTGCGTCTTATCGAGGAGGCGACGAATCGTGGTCTTGCACAATGGCCACCGCGTAAGGGGGCTATAGGCGCGATTGTGAGTGGCCGCCAGCCGGTGCTCGCGTCGACGAGGTTCGGCCGTGTGATGTTTTGGATCACGGCGGTCACCATGCTGTATGTGCTGTTGGTGTTCGCGTTCTGGGGATTGTTTATTTACTGATATCGCGGGAGAGTGCGGCTGGCGCGAGAACGTGCGGAAAGCATAGATAGTTCAGTTAAGAAAACGAGTCGAGGCGAAGGAGGTGTGTGAATGCCGTTGTATCAGGACGAGGGTGTGGTCTTGCGTACCGTCAAACTTGGCGAAGCTGATCGTATCGTCACTTTGCTGACACGTGACCATGGCAAAATCCGTGCCGTCGCCAAAGGTGTGCGTCGAACCAAATCGCGTTTCGGAGGTCGTTTGGAGCCTTTCATGCGCGTCTCGTTGCTTATTGCGGAAGGGCGTTCGCTTGATGTGATTTCCCAAGCCGAGTCGGTGTCGGCGTATGCGAGAGGCATCTGCACCGATTTCAAGGCGTATACCGCAGCGAATGTGATTTGCGAAACCGCTGACAAGCTGGTAATGACGGAGCAGGAGCGTTCCGTGGCACAGTATCGGCTGGTGCTGGGAGCGTTGAATGCCCTTTCCAAGCATGCGCATGAGGCTGCTGCGATTGGCGATTCCTACGTGATGCGTGCTCTTGCGATCGCTGGTTGGACGCCACGTTTGCGTGCCTGCGTGGTGTGTGGAGAGCCGATTTCTGCTGATCGTCCATGGTTCTTTTCGATTTCCGCGGGTGGCCTGATGTGTTCGACCGATCATATTCGTGAATCGTTTGACGTTTCGTGGAATGCGATCTGCCAGTTGCAGGCGCTTGTAGACGGCGATTGGGGAGAGCTGGACGGCACGGCGTTGCTTCCGGAAACCCGACAAATGGTGGAAAAGTGGGGTGAATACTATTTGGAACGTCCGATTCGTTCCATGCGCTTGCTAGATTAGCGGGTATGGCTTTTGAGAACGTGGATTACAAGTCCCTTGACATTCCGGCGGCACCATTTTCTGACCCGTCGATTATTCCTGATTTTCCGAAGAACAAGGTTCCGCGCCATATCGGCGTGATCATGGACGGCAATGGTCGTTGGGCGCAGCAGCGTGGGCTGATTCGCACCGACGGGCATCAGGCTGCCGAACCGGTGGTGTTCGACACCATCGCAGGTGCCATCGAAGCCGGTGTGCGTTACCTGTCGCTGTATACGTTCTCCACGGAGAACTGGAAGCGTTCCCCGCAGGAAGTGCGCTTCCTGATGGGCTTCTCGCGTGATATCATCCACCGTCGTGTGGAGCAGATGAACGCGTGGGGCGTGCGCGTGCGCTGGTCCGGCCGACGTCCGAAACTATGGAAATCCGTTATCGACGAATTGGAAAAAGCACAGGAACGTACCAAAAACAACACGACCATCGACGTGGTGTTCTGCCTGAATTACGGCGGACGTGCCGAAATCGCGGATGCTTGCGCTGCAATCGCAAAGGAAGTGCGTGACGGAAAGATCTCCGGCGATCGCGTAACGGAAAAAATGATTTCCGAACACCTGTACAATCCTGATATTCCTGATTGCGATTTGGTGATTCGTACTTCCGGCGAACAGCGCACGTCGAACTTCCTGCCGTGGGAAGCGGCATATGCCGAACTTGATTTCGTGCCGGAACTGTTCCCCGATTGCGGTCGAGACGTGCTATGGCGTTCGATCGACCACTACATTCACCGCGATCGTCGTTTCGGCGGCGTCAAAAAGTAGTTTTTGCTGAGTTGATTAGGTTAACTGCGGGGAGAACATAATGTTCTCCCCGTTTTGTTTGTTACAACGTGCTGATTCGGGTGGCGAAGGTGGGGACGAAACGGGAGGAGTCGACTTGGAAGGCTACGTGGATGCGGGGTGCGTTGGAGTCGATCAGTCCGGCGGGATCGCCGATGGTTCGGCCTCGGGTGCCGTGGAAATCGCCGGTTTCGAGTTCGACTTTCATTGGTAGGTCGATACAGGTCACCAGCGACGGATCCACAGCAACGGCGGCGGCCAGCGGATCATGCAATGGCATGCCCTGTGAAAACAGTCGCGCGTCGGCCTTGAGGTTTGCGGCAATGGAAAAATCAGCCATGTCGGCGAGGAATACGCGCACATCGGAAGCAGATGGGCTTGCAGCCACACTCGAGGTTCGAGCTGAAGCTGCATTTGAACTACCAGCTGAACCATCAAGTGAATCAGTGACTTGGGATGCGGTCGAGCTGGTAAGTGTGTCAGCATTCGCCGCTTCACGCCAAGCACGGGTCACGTCGGAACCCATCAGGCATTGATGCGTTACGTCCAGGCCGACCATGGTGATGTCGGCACCGGAATGGAACACGCGATCCGCGGCTTCCGGATCCTGAATGATGTTCGTTTCCGCAGTCAGATCCCAACAGTTGCCTTCCTGCGTCAACGTGCCGCCCATCATCACCAGTTTGAGTTTGCCGGCAATATCCGGTGCGGCCGCGATCGCAGCATCAATATCGGTCAGCGGACCGGTCGCAACCACAGTGACGTCGAAACCATAGGCACGAACCTGATCAATAATGAACTGCACGCTTTCGGAAACCGAATCGGCGGAAGAATCATCAGCATGAATAAAAGAAGCCGAATCCGTAGTAAGCGATAATTCAAACGAATCAACCGCAGGATTCGCATGAACATCATTCAACGCATATCCGCCAACGGAAATCAGACTACGATAATCACGAGAAAAAACAGTATCAGAACCGGAATTATCCGAAAAAATATCTGAAAAAGTAGTATCCGAAGACGAACTATCGCAAGCCGGGCCGAATCCTCCCAATCCGTCCGTGCCGTGAAACTGCGCACAACCTGCATCCGGAATGAAACACCGAGCCCATGAAGGATGTGACGATCCACGTATCACTGGAATGTGCCGAAGCCCCAACCGTTCCAGCACATACGAAGTATTGCGAACCGCAGTGTCGACGGAAACATTGCCGTACGTGCCGATCACGCCAAGCACGTCAACAGTGTCGAACGTCGCAAGGTATGCCAACGCCAGCGCATCGTCGATACCGGTGTCCACATCAAGAATCAGTCGTGTCATATTTTTATTTAATCAAACTCGTGCAATGAAGCCAAGCGCAACGCATAAAGGTGCGGCATCCTACAAACCATGTTCAACCCGTACTGAGCAAGCAGTGTTGGGCATGAAATAAAAATGCAGGATGCCGTATTCCAATATTTTCGATTATTCGCACCTAAACGAGTTACAAACCTACTCGTTCAAACCCGATTATTTCAGGAATTCGTCGGTGGCGAGATCCTTGGCTTGCGGAGCGTCGTGCACCACCTTGTCATGCGAATCGGTGTAGGCGTCTTCCTGAGCGAGGAAGTCGAAATACTGCTGGGCGCCTTCAACGTCGTTCGTACCGAACGTGAACGAACCATCCTTGATCTTGGCGGGATCGCCCCAATACTGGCCGTCCACAATGGTTTTCATGCTTTTCTTGACGAAATCAAGCTTGAGATTCGCGTCGGGAGCTTCCTTCACAAGGATCTTCGCCGCATCGTCAGGATTCGAATATGCGTACTCGTAGCCCTTCTTGGTGGCCTGCACGAACTTCTTCACCAGTTCGGGATTGTTGGAAATCGTCTTGTCGCTGGTGATCACGCCAATAGTGTCGGCATTGCCGGGAACGCCGTAATCCGGTTCGGCAAAGCAGTTGAGCTTCGGACCGTACATGTCAGCCTGCACACCCTCCCAAGTAGCATAGAAACCACCGAAATCAGCCTTGTTGCTGGACAGCGTTTGGAACGTGGACGTGCCGACGGTCACCTTGTCGAATTCGCCCTTACCTCCGTCCGACTGAATCATGCGACGGATCACCGCATCGGATTCGTTGGATCCGAACGTGGCGAAGGTTTTGCCGTCGAAATCCTTTGGAGATTTGATTTCAGTGTTGGAAGCGAGCGAACACCAGATGGCGCTTGGCTTCTGCTGCACCTGCAGCACCTGCTTGATGGTTGCGCCCTTAACAGCGTACGTGCTTACGTTGGTGAGGTTCGACAATGCGAAGTCGGCCACGCCGTTGTTCACGGCCTGTTCGGCACCGGCCTGTGCCACGGCCACGATATCAACGTCAAGACCTGCCTCTTTGAAATAACCCTTGTTTTTCGCCACATATACGCCGATATGATTGGTGTCGGGCGCCCAGGACAGCATGAAGGTCACTTTGGTCAGATCGCTGCTGCCAGATGCTGTGCTTGTTGCGGAATCGTTGCTTTGTCCGCATGCGGTAACGCTGAACAACATGGCGATTGCGCTGAAGAGTGCGATTATTGTGCTTGCGATGTGAGTACGTGCGGTGGCGTCATGCCTGCTGAAGATGCTCATAAAGCGATTTCCCTTGAATCTGTATTCTCTATCGTTTTCTAGGGATATGCTGCGAGCGGAGTTCGGGCAGAAAACGATACGAAGGGCCTCAGGCCCCCGCTCGTCCAATGCCCCCGACATTCCTTACGGTGCCTAGTGAAAGGCGTGGAATATTGCCGGTTTGCCACACATTGGCTTAACAGCGGGTTTTATTATACGTAGGCAGCGTGACCGACATGCAATGCGGAGTGGCGGAATGCTGCGAATGCTGCGAATGCAGAAGGCCGATGATGTTTGGCGTGTTTGACTTACTGGTCTGCATCGGGATCGGCGTCGGCATCAGCTGGGCCGAGCAGTACGCGTTCGCTGAGGTTCACCAGGCACATCAGAACGCCGGTGATGGCGATGATGACAAGCGTGGCCGAGAAGATCAGCGGTGTGCGGAACGAGTTGTATGCTGCCTGTAGCCAAATGCCAAGACCCTTGCGTGCACCCAAATATTCTGCGGTGGCGGCAGTGGCGAAAATGTATGCGGCGGAAACGCGGATGCCGCCATAAATCTGACGAGCGGCCACACGCAGCTTCACATGCCACAGTGTCCACGATTTCGTGGCGCCACAAGTCAGCGCAACATCCGAATAAAACTGGGGGACTGCTTCAAGACCGCGAATCGTCTGCACTGCAATCGGGAATAAGCCGAATACCGTTACAATCACGATTTTTCCGGAAATTTCAAAACCGAACCAGATCAAAAACAGGGGAGCGATGGAAATCAACGGCATGGTCTGCGCAGCTGAAAGCAACGGGAGCAATGCGGCGTTCGCAATGCATGAGCAGTACAGCAGTATGCCGATGAGAATGCCGAACAGTACGGCGAACAGGAATCCGACGGTACCTTCAAGCAAAGTGACTTGCGTGGCAGGCCATAACGTCGACCATGTTTCGACGGTGGCCTGTGCGATTTCGCTTGGCGCGGCGATCATGGTGCTGGGCACATTGCCGATGCGGACCCACGCCTCCCATACCGCCAGCAACAGCACTACTGCAATAACCGTGGGAATACGGCGTTTGCAAACGTGAGCAAAGGCGGACAAAGCTTCGAGAAGTTTTGCGACAATGCCGTCTTTTGAATTCGTGTTCGCAGCCATGCCTGAACCCATGTGCGAACTCGTGTTTGAGGGTATGGATCCTGTTGCCGAATCCCTGCGTTGAACGTGCGAAACCGCCATCGTTCACCTTGCTTTCTGCGCCATAGTGGGCGCGCACGTGACCGGTGGCGAGAAATCAGTAAGGTGAGGAGCCTGCCCGCGTTCCGGTCAGAAAAGTTCATTACCGGGGTGTTAGTATAAAGCACTCCCTAAACCACGTTCTGAAACGAAAATCGTTCTTCAAACCAACACGTAAGTCACAACTTGCGGCATAACGCAAGGTGGGTTCCGCATCTTGCCTGACACGGAACCCACCTTACTATTTACCCCTTGCTACTGCCCTGGATCAGCTTCACTCCAGTCCGATGGACTTCATGGTGTGGAGCTTCAAGGACTTGACCTCAAGCGTGCCGGATTCGGCAACAAGTTTGATGGCTCGTGGGCCTTCGGAAGCGTAGCTGAAGGAGCTCATGGCCTGACGGCCGTCGTTTACGTACACTTCCACGCAGCCGCGATCCACAAACACGCGCAGCTTGAGCTCGCCGGAAGCCAGTTCTTCGGCGGAAAGCGGCGCGGTACGGTAGCCACGATCGCCCTGAGCTGCGGCCTGACGGTCGATCACCACGCGGCCGATCTGATCGTCGAACGCCACATACGTGTAAGAGCCATCCTCAGTCGCGTGAATCTTCAGACCGGCGCGTTCCGCGGTGGAAGCGTTGAGATCGATGGTCATTTCGATTTCAACGGCTTCGGCATCGTCGGCAATGGTCTGCTCGCCATTGACGTCCAGCGAGATCGCACCGAAATCGGTGGTGTTCTCGCGCAGACCTTCCATTTCGACAACCGGAGCGGTGTGCAGATCGCCGTCGGCGCCCAGGGTGATCTCACGCGGAAGGGTCAGGTTGCCGCACCAGCCGTCATCCTGCATCGGAATCGGCTCAACGAACGGGCTCATCCAGCCGTATACGATCTGGCGCTCGCCATCGTTGAAGGACTGCGGAGCGTAATAGTTGTGGCCGCAATCCCACAGGCGGAACTCGGTTTCCGGCTGGAACGCCTCGCCCGGGGTCCACGTGCCGATCATGTAGCCGGCGTTGGAAACGTTGCGGTTCATGAAACCGGAGGCCTTTGCGCCCATGGCGGAGAAGCCGATGACCCACTTCTCATTGCCCTCGGCGTCCTTGATCGGGAAGAAGTCCGGGCATTCAAGCATGAAGACGTTCGGATCCGGGTGTTCGAATAGTACGCGCTCGTAGGTCCAGCGCACCATGTCGTCGGAGGAGAACAGCCACATCTGGCCGCGCTTTTCGGCGGAGGAGACGCCGAAGGTCATGTACCACTTGTCACCGGTCTTCCAGACCTTCGGGTCGCGGTAGTGGTGATCCACCTTGTCGGTCGGGCAGTCGATGACCATGCCGCGCTTGGTGGCGCTGGTCAGCTCGTCGTTGTCGGGTTCGGCGAGCATCTGCACCTGCCAGTCGCCGCCGGTGTTGTCGATGCCGTTGGCCCAGCGGTGGCCGGTGTAGTAGAACTTGAGCTCGCCGTCATCGCCGATCACTGCGGAACCGGAGAACACGCCGTCCTTTTCCTCTTCGAGAGTCGGGGCGAACATGATCGGCTCACGCTTCCAGTTGAGCATGTCGTTGGAGGAGACGTGACCCCAGTGCATCGGGCCCCACTGGGTGCCGTACGGGTGCAGCTGGTAGAACACGTGCCAACGGCCCTTGTAGAAGCACAGGCCGTTCGGATCGTTGATCCAGCCGCCGTTGGATGCGATGTGGAACTTCGGGTACCAGCGGTTGTTGCGTTCGGCGGCCATGGCTGCAACGCCTGCTTCCGCCTGTGCCAGGGCTTCGCTGTGGTTCTTGATTTCGTGAAGGACGGGTGCGTCCGGGGTGAAGCCAGTCATCGTTGAATAGCCTTTCTTGTGATTGTTGAATTGCTGCTTATTGAGTTTTGAGTAAAAGTTGTAAGAATGCTGCCCGAAGCGGAAAAAGGGGAAACGCTTCGAGCAGCACGATTCAGTTATGTTCTTGGCTGGACTTGCGATTGCGTTCAGGCATTCGCTTCTGCAGCGGCCTGGGCCTTGAGCTGCTTGTCGGTGTAGAACGGATCACCGCCGACTTCCTGGTCGTCCTTCTTGATCACGAAGAAGCCGTAGATCAGGGCTGCCAGCACGATGCCGGAGATGGTGAAGAAGGTCGGGCGATCGCCCATGGCGTCATGCAGGGCGCCCATCGGGGTGGAGAAGATCACCTGGCCGATCTGGGAAGCGATCTGGAAGCCCACCATGTACAGGGTTGCCGACAGCTTGGTGTCGAAGTGCAGGGTGAAGTAGCGGAATGCCGGCAGGCAGAACAGCGGAACCTCGATGGAGTGGAACAGCTTGACGATGGAGACGCTGACCGGATCGTGGAACACGCCGCACAGGCCGATGCGCAGGAACATCACGGTTGCACCGAGCAGCAGGGAGTTGCGCACGCCGATCTTCTTCATGATGATCGGAACAACACCCATCATGGCGGACTCGAGGAACACCTGGAAGGAGTTCAGGGTGCCGTAGGTGGCGTTGCCGATTTCAGTGGTGGAGAAGAGGGAAGCGTAGTAGTTCGGGAACATCTGCTGATCGAACACGGTGTAGAAGGTGTTGGTGAACAGCATGAAAACGATGAGCACCCACAGGGTCGGCATCTTTAGAACGGAAATCATTTCCTTGAAGGACGGGTTGGTCGGAGCCGCGTTCGGATCAGCTTCCTTCTTGAGCTCTTCCTTCTGCTCGGCCGGAACCCAGAAAGCGTAGATGCACAGCATGCCGAGGCCGCAGATGGAGCCGACCCAGAAGTTCAGCAGCGGGTTGATATTGAACAGGAAGCCTGCACACAGCGCCACGATGGCGTAGCCGAATGAGCCCCAAGCTCGGGACTGGCCATATTCGAAGCCGAACTTGCGGGAGTAGCGTTCGGTGAGTGCCTCGAACAGGGAGCAGCCGGCCATGAAACCTGCGGACAGCACGATGGAGCCGATGAGCACGCCGATGAAACGGGTGGTGCCGCCGGCTGTCAGCATCGGGGCATACACGAACTGCACGAACGGGCCGACGAGCGCTGCGATGGCGGAGACGAAGATCACGAGCTTACGCTTGATGCCCAGTTGGTCCTGGATGGCGCCGTAGGCGAACATGATGACCAGGGTTGCCAGGGAGTTGATGGAGTAGATCTGGCCCTGCTCGGCGGAGGTCATGCCCAGACCGTGGGCCGGGTCGGTAAGCCAGCGGGAGAAGAAGGACCACCAGATGCCCCACGAGCAGAAGAACATGAAGATGCCGAAGGAGCTCTGCAGGTAGGAAGGATTCTTCCATGCAGATCGAGTTGTACTTGCCATGTTGTTGTTTCTCTGTTTCTCTTTGTTTGTGCCGCTGCCGCGCGGCACCTCGGTTGTGTGCCGATGTTGTGTTATGCTGTCATTCACCCAGCTGCCGTGCCAAGTGGATGAGCATGGTTAAATATAGCGCGTCAAATGATTGACGTCAATCGATTGACGTAAGTAATTTCAACGCTTTTCGGAAGTGTTGGAATTAAGCCGAAATGGGGGATAAAAAAGAAGGCCTCTCGGCGTGTCGTAACGGACACGTCAACAGGCCTTTCATGTGGTCTTAGATCGCGAAACTTAGCTGCGAACCGATCCCTTTTCTATCAGCGCGCAATGGATCTTCGCAGGAATCGGCGAATCCAACGGCGGCATGGGAGCGGTGGTATTCGGCCAAGACGAACTGTCGACGGGTTTGCGTTCGATCATCGAAATAAGCTTGCATGCGGCCCAATAACCCATCTCATAGTGGGGCAGTTCCACCGTGGTCAGCTGCGGTTCCAGCGTTTCGGCGAGCACGCGGTGGTTGTCGACGCCGACGATGGAAACGTCCTTGCCGACAGTCAGTCCGCGGCGTGCCGCACATTCGTACACATACCATGCGCGCGCATCATTGAAACAAAAGAAACCGTCGGGATTGCGTTCGTCAAACAGTTTGTCGACGGCACGCAACGCAGGACCATTATTGAGCACATTGCATACCAGCGAAGGATCATAGGCGAAACCGGAATCCTGCAATGCCGCCTGATACCCGGCAAAACGGCCATCCTGCGCAATCATGTTTTCCGAGCATCCAATGTAGGCGATACGCTTGCAATCGGCCTGAATCAGCCGTTTCGTGGCATCATAGGCGATTTGGAATTCGTCCGGCTCGATGCTGGGAATCTGGTTGTCGGCATCGGTGGCATCCACCATCACCACCGGATAATCGCCGAGCGAGGCTGGCACGCTCGCAATGCGATTCGACATCTTCGAATAGAAGAAACCGTCCACGCCATACCGTTTCAGCGTGGCGATTTCGTTCTCTTCGCTCGCCCTGCCATCGGTGCTGACCGTGATGATCATGTACCCGTAGGTGCTTGCCGCGTCTTGCGCGCCCAGAATGATGCCGCCTGCGTACGGCGTGGTGGCAACTTCCTCGCTGATGAAGCCGAGAATTCGCGTGCGGCAAGTGCGTAGGCTGCGCGCCAGAGGATTGACCGTGTAGCCGAGTTCGTCTGCCTTCTCGCGTACGAGCGCGGCCAAAGGGGCTTTCACACGTCCTTCATCCCTGCTGTTAAGCACCAGGGAAACAGTGGAAATGGACACCCCCGCCGCTTCGGCAATTTCCTTCATCGTAGTCATATTCGCTACACTATACCCAAATCAATAAGAAAAGCGCGCCATTCCTTATAAATAGCGCGCTTTTCGATTTTTCTGACGATCTAACAGTTTATTGCCTGATTTATTCCGACAGGATTTCGTCCACAAGTGCCTGCTTGGCGTGGATCTGACCTTCGAAACCTGGGCGAATGTCGAGACGGATTACCACGTCGGTGCGATAGCCCTGGCCAGCCAGCTTCATGGTGGCGTCGCGAATCACCTTGAGCACGTCGTCGATGTCGCCTTCGATGTTGGTGAACATGGCGTTGGTTTCACTTGGCAATCCGGATTGACGGATCACGTCGACCGCCTGCGCCACGTACGTGGACTTTTCAGGGCTTGCGCCGGCGGGGGAGATGGCGACTGCGGCAAGCGTGTTGATATACGGTTTGCCGGTTTCCGGGTTGATCGGCACTTCCTGCTTTTCCGCATTGCGATCAAGGGTCATGTTCGTTCCTTTCGTTACGTTCCTATCGGCCTGATACGACTTGGATTGGCTGGTGCGGATTTGGCTGTCAGCGCCATTTCCAAGCGTGATCCATCGGTCCGGATCCGTGACCGAGGTCAAGCTGCGCCTCCAAGGCGCCCGTCAGATACAGTTTTGCACTATCGACGGCTTCCGGCAATGTCTCGCCAAGCGCCAGATGCGATGCGATCGCCGAAGACAGCGTGCATCCGGTGCCATGCGTGTTCGGATTATTGATACGACGCGCGCGGAACCAAGTGACTTTGCCGCTCGGTTCAACGAGCACATCGCTGGCATCCTGCGTGCCATGACCGCCTTTGACGAGCACCGCGCAGCCGAAATGGCCGGCGAGCATATGGCCTGCCGTCACCATGTCGTTCTCACTGGAGATGCTTTCGCCATTCTCGTAGTCGATCGCGTCGGCACCCTGTTCGACGGCCAGTTCGCACAGCGCCTGGGTTTCCGGCATATTCGGCGTGATGACGGTGGCCAGCGGGAACAGCTTGGAAGTCAGTGCCGCAATCGCGTCGCCTTCGATAAGCTTCGCGCCGGACGTTGCCACCATCACCGGATCAAGCACAATATTCGTGGCATCATGCGCAATCAGACGGTCGGCGATCACGTTGATGAGCTCCACGCTCGACACCATGCCGATCTTCACCGAGACCGGCGGAATATCTTCAAATACTGCGTCGATTTGCGCGGCGAGCATTTCCGGAGGAGTGTTCGTGACCATGGTCACGCCTGTGGTGTTCTGCGCGGTCAGCGCCGCGATGGCGGTCATACCGAACACGCCATTGGCAAGCATGGTTTTCAAATCCGCCTGAATGCCGGCACCGCCGGAGGAATCCGATCCCGCGATGCTCAATACCGGTGCCAAAGTGCTGGTCATGAATGACTCCTTACTTGCTTTTGCTTGTTTATGATGCGAAGTTCTGAAATATTCGTGATCCGTGATTGCTATTTGCGCAGTACGTGCCCATGCTTTGCATCACCGCGCACTGCCTTCCATCGCGAAACCATATTGCGGGTCGCCTCTTCCGGATCGCTTGCGCCGGCAATGGCCGACACCACAAACCAGCCGGCCGCCTTCGAATGTGCGAGCATCTCCATATCGTTGGCGGTCACTCCACCGCCGACCACAACCGGAAAATCACTCGCATCGCAGATCGCATTGATCTGCGCCTCGTCGAGCGTATGCCCGGAACCATCGTTGCCACCAACGGAAGCTTCCGGCTTGGTAGTGGACACGTGCAACGGGCCGGCCCCGATGTAGTCGATGCAGCCGGCAGGCAGCTCGTTGATCAGCTTCACCAGGCTTTCCGTTTCGGCAGACAAGCCCACAATGGCATCTTCCCCAAGCAACGCGCGGGCTTCCTGCGGTTCCAAGTCGGTTTGCCCAATATGCACGCCGTCAACTTTGATGCCCTTGTGACGTGCCTGCCAAACTACATCCACGCGATCGTCGATCACAAACGCCACGGAATCGGATTTGCCGTTGTTCTCGATAACCTGCGCGATATCGCGTGCCATGCTGGTGATGTCTTTTGCGTCGGTGTTCTTGGCTCGCAGCTGGATGAACGTTGCACCCCCGCGCAACGCATCCTCAATCACACTGGTAATAGTACGGCTCTTGCAATCCTGCGGGCCGACCACAAAGTAGGCGCTCATATCGAATGTATCGCGCATCGATGCATATGAATAATTGTTCATATAATCAACCCTTCTCGGTAAGTGATTCAGAAAGCCTACAATGTGAACCGGCAATCGTCCATATTTTCCACATACGCAATTGCCGAACCCTGCATGATATGCCGAATAACATGCAGGGTTCGGCAAAGCCTAGTCGATGATGATTTCGGAAGCGGCGACTTCCTCGGCGGTGACGTTCCAAAGCGCGTCAAGCAGCGCCACTTGGAAAGATCCAGGACCGGACGATTTCGCTTCGGCGATTTCGGAAGCCCTGTTATACAGCAATGATGCCGAAATCGCGGCGACAAGCGGTTCGGCCACGGCCAGATATGTTGCGGTAACGCCGCCGAGCGAACAGCCGGCGCCGGTGATCTTCGTCATCATCGCGCTGCCGCCGGGCAAACGGAACACGCGCTCGCCGTCAGTCACCAGATCGACTGCTCCGGAAACGGCCACCACGCCGGCTCCAACAGGGGAGTATTTCGCAAGATGACGAGCCACTCGTTTGGCCGCGTCAACGGCGGAATCGACTTCGTCGACGGCTTCCACGCCTGCCGGGCGAGTGCCGGGAACGGTGGAATCATGCTGTGCCAAACCCCACATCGCATCGAGCGCGATGATTTCGCTCGCATTGCCGCGCACAATGGTCGGCGGGTATGTGCGGAACGATTCGAGAATGGCGGTACGGGTTTTGCCGATGCCCGCGGCGACCGGATCAAGTACCCACGTCTTGCCGTTCTTGTGCAGTTTGTAGGCGATTTCCGGTAGTGCGTCTTTGAAGAACGGCAGGAGTGTGCCCACATTGATGTAGTTCGATCCGGCGATTTCCGCGGTGTCGATCACGTCGTCAGGCAGGAAGCTCATGGCTGCGGTGCCGCCGGCGGCCAGCTGCGCGTTGGCCACAAGATTTATCGTTACGAAATTGGTGAACGACTGTGCCAAAGGTGTGGTTTCGCGTACGTCGTTTACTGCCTGCGCAATCTGTTCACGCAATGCAGCTGCATATGAGTCATCGCTCATTGTCTGCTCCCTACGTTGGTCCTAACCAACAGGTTCAAAGGGTCAGGCATTTGCCTATCTCAGCTTCCGCTTTCGTCGGAAGCCCCCCTGCATGTATATAACATGTCTAACTTATACAAAGGTGCTGACAGTGGCACGTTTTGCATAAACGAACAATCGACACGTTCCAGTTGGATGCCGGTCCACTTGTTATCTGCGCGTTGCGCCGTCGGGCCAGTCGATTCCAGGATCGGGCGAATGCAATACGTTCTCGTAAATGTCGTTGCGCACGTAAATTTCGCAGGCGCCTTCCGACCATGTGCTTTTCCAAGGTGTCTTGGTTTCGGCGATTTTGATTTTCGTGTAATGGTTTCTGTCGTAACCAAGGTCGGAGAAGAAAAATGGCTGGTAGACGGTGTCATAGAATTCGGGCTCGCCCCACGATTTCCATGTTTCGATGTCTTTCTTTCCCGCATAGGGGTCAACGCACCATTCCCACGACGAATAGCTTCGTCCCTTGTATGCATTGGCAAGAAGCGTATGGTCGAAGTAAGGGGCTGAATCGATAAGGGTGCTGCCGTACCAAGAAGTGTAGTCGATGCAGTCGGTGCCGCCGCAATATCCGCCTTTGTCGATGATTTTGTTGATTTCTGGATTGGAAGCGGTGTTGTTCTTGCTGACGCGTGTCCAGCCTGCCATCCAACGGTATTGCTCCAAATGGTTGGTTTTGATAAAAGACGCTACCGCCCGGGAAGACGAATAGTCGTACCGAATATCGCAAATACTGGCGCTTGCCGTCCAATACACGCTGACAAGCATGAAGCTAAGACCGAGGATTTTGAAGAAACGGAGATGCCGTTCCGTTTTCTTCGGTCCAAGAAGAGTCATAACACGGTTGTTGAGATTACGGATCCACTGAGGCCAATCGTTGGAATTGATTTTTTCGATATCGCAATCGATGGCGAGAATGGCGATGAAGAATCCCAAGATGATTCCCGCATGATGCATGTAAAGATGCGCGGTGAACGCAACGCTTATACCCAAGTATGTGGTGAGCAGCAATGATGCGGTTTTCCGGCGTAGGCAAATCTGAATAAGAAAACACCACATCAGGCATGACATTACGCACGGCATAAACAGCTCGCTTGGCGTGAGAGCGATGAACTGCATATTGTCATCCGACAGGGTTGAAGTGAACAACGTCTCGGAAGGCATCACCAGCCAGGTGTTGAATACGGAAACCCATGCGGGTGATGTTGTTGCAGTGCCATGTATGTCAAAGTCACCGTGGTATGTGCCGGGTGCGGGGAGTACATCGAGGAGCAGTATGATGGCGAATACCAGTAGCAGAACAAGTCCCGCGGAACGCTGCTTGTTTTTTATAAGAGAGCGTTCGCCGCAGAGAAATTGAATCGTCCAATTCAAGGCAAGCATGCCGGCGATTGCCAATCCGTAAGAGCTCGTGGCGCATAGCAGCATCATGCTGAGTATGACCGGCCATGGCTTGGTGTTGCGGTTGTTCCAATTGATGGCTATGAGCAGCATTGCGGCGATCATAAGCGCATATGGTCTGGAAGTTACGCCGTACTGGTAGCAAAGAAAATAGGAAAATGGCAGTATTACCTTTAGTAATTCGGGTAGTTTCGTTTTGAATTCCAAAAGCCAGATCATCAGCGCGGCGCACATAAGATTGAGGGATTTCAATCCTATTTCGTAAGGCATGCCAAGTTTGGCGGGAATGGCAAGCAGCATCCACCAAAGAGGTGGGTGTCCTTCGTAATGGGTGCGTACGGTAAGCAGTTCCTTCCATGAGCAATCACGTGCGATCAGCCAAGCTTGCGCCTCATCAAACCATGGTTCGTGAAAACACGACACGGTGACGGTCACTGTCACGTAGGCGATGAAGACAATGCAGTGCAGCCGTTGTTCGGCGAACCAGGTGAAGAGTCTTTTTCGAAGGTTCGTCGCGCGGTTCGCCGAAACGTCGGGCTGGATGATGGTTGGTGTTTCTGCTGTGTTGCTCATGATAGGTGTAAAGATGGTGTATGGTTACGGCGAGGTCAGAAGGAGGAGCGGGCGCCGCAGAGTTTTTCGAATTCCTCGAGGACCTGCACCTTGGCAAGAGCGTCTTCGAAGGTGATGACGCCCTTGTTGACGAGTCTCGCCAGATCTTGGTCAAGCGTATGCATGCCTTCCTTTTCGCCGGATTGCAGCACGGTACGAATCTGATGCGCCTTGCCTCCGCGAATCAACGCGGCCACGGCCGGAGTGTTGATCATCACTTCGGTGGCAGGAGCGCGGCCATGCCCGCTGGCGCGTGGAATCAGGGTTTGCACGACCACCGCGCGCAGAGTGGAGGCCACCTGCACGCGAATCTGCTGCTGCTGATTTTCCGGGTACACGTCGATCAGACGGTCCACGGTCGAACCGGCGTCCTGCGTGTGCAGGGTGGCGAACACCAAGTGGCCGGTTTCCACGGCGGTCAACGCGGTGGAAATGGTTTCGAGGTCTCGAAGCTCGCCCACTTCGATAATGTCGGGATCTTCACGAAGCGCGCGTTTAAGCGCTTCCGCGAAACTTTTGGTGTCGGTGCCCACTTCACGCTGGCTCATCACGCAACGCTTGTGTTGATGCACGAATTCGATCGGGTCTTCAATGGTGATGATATGGTCGGCGCGTTCGGCATTCGCTCTGTCGACAATCGCGGCGAGCGTGGTGGATTTGCCGGAGCCGGTCGGACCGCATACGAGCACGAGTCCACGCGGCAGCAACGCCAGATCGGCGATATGCGGGTCGAGACCAAGCTCCTGCGTGGTTTTGATTTCCGTGGGAATGGTTCGTAATGCCGCGCACACGCCCAAACGGTCGCGGTATACGTTGACGCGGAATCGCAGCAGATCGCCGATGGAGAATGAAATATCAAGTTCCAAATCGTCTTTGAACCGTTCCATCTCCAGCTCGTTGGTCATCACTTTGATGGCTTCATACGTGCGGTCCTTGTTCCACACGCTCAGCCCTTTGGCGGGGCGCAGCTTGCCATCCACGCGCAGCATTGGCGGATCGTTGACCACCAGATGAAGATCGGACGCGTTCAATTCCACCAGCTGGCATATGGCAGCCACGAATTCCGGATCCGCATCGGGATGTTCGGCATGCAATGTTTCTTTGACCTGTTGCGCTTTGATTTTGCGTTGTTCGGGAACAGCGTCCTCGTCGGAATCATTGGTTTCGGGCACTATGAAATCCACGATTAGCCTGTTGTTCATATTGGGTTGCGGTATGGCAGCGGGCGCAGGCTGCGCAATATGGTTGATGGCGGAAGGCTGCATGGTCTGCGTGTTTTCTTCGTACGCCGCATAGTCGTCCGGCTGTTGCGCGAACGGCGTGCCGCCTGGAATGAATGATGGCGGATCGCTGTCGATTTGCTGGATCGGTCCATGATACTCGAATGCAGGGGTGACTTCCGTCACGTCATCGTCGAATTGCGGATTCTGCTGATCCACGGCTTCGTTTTCCGGGGTTTCCGGAAAAGCGGTGTCGCAGGAGAGTTCCTGTTGTTCTGCAATGAGCGGTGTTTCCGCAGACCGTGTCGGAGCGGGCTGCTGTTCCGCTACAGATTGTGATGCAACGGCTTGCGGGGCAGCTGACTGTTGCATAGGCTGCCGTTGTGCGCTCTGTTGAGACTCGGCCGCCGGCTGTTGCTCGACCGTGGCCTTAGGCATGGGGTCGGGAACGGTAACGGAACCATGATGCAACGCGGGCATGGCGTCAAGCGACGCGAAAATACTGCGCAAACTGTCATCGTCAGCCTGAATCGCATTGTCGGGCGACCAATGGCGTCCCCTACGCGGATCCTCGTTGAATGAAGGAGCGGTACTGGGAATGGTCACACCTTTCAAACCAGACAAATCGGTGTTCGCATCCCAAGTCGGCTGCGCATCGGGATCCGTCGCGGTGTTCATTTCGGTTTTCAGCTCGGGTTGCTGTTCAATATTGGTCATCATTGTCCTTTATGTATGTTGAAAACGCAGTCACACGATTACACAACTACACGGTCACGCGAAGCACTTCATCCACGGAAGTAATGCCTTGCAGAACCTTCTGCCAGCCATCCTCACGAAGCGATGTCATGCCTTTCGACTTGGCCGCCTGCTCGATTTCCAGCGACGTGGCGCCACGCGCGATCAAATCCTCCATCTGCGTGTCCACGCCCATTACCTGCTGAATGGCCACACGCCCGTGATATCCGGTGTTGGAACATTCGCGGCAACCCATCGCACGGTACACGGTCGGCAACGGAGAGCCGGGCGTATATGGCACCCCCATCATCTTCAACTCCACGGGAGTGGCCGTATCGGCCTTCCGGCATTTCTTGCACAGGCGCCTCGCCAGACGCTGCGCCATCACCGCAGCCAGCGACGAGCTCACCAAAAACGGTTCCACGCCCATTTCCGTCAAACGCGTCACCGCACTCGGAGCATCATTGGTGTGCAACGTGGACAGCACCAAATGGCCCGTCAGCGAAGCCTCGATCGCAATGGTCGCCGTCTCCTCGTCTCGAATCTCACCGATCAGCACCACATCAGGGTCGGCACGAAGAATCGAACGCAACGCGGCGGCGAAGGTCATACCCGCCTTATTGTTCACCTGCACCTGATTGATGCCCTTCATGCGGAATTCCACAGGGTCTTCAACCGTGATGATGTTGATTTCCGGGCGGGCCACATCGCCCAACGTCGCATACAACGTGGTCGACTTACCCGAACCGGTCGGACCAGTCACCAACACCATGCCGTACGGGCGGTTGTACGCTTTGGAAAACACGTCGAAATTGCGTTCGCTGAAATTCAAATCCTCCACTTTGAGATTGCCCGAAGGCGTGCTCAAAATACGCATGACGATTTTCTCGCCCCACACCGTAGGCAATGCCGCCACGCGAAGATCAACCTTCTGACCGTTGTGACGTACGGTAATACGGCCATCCTGCGGCTTGCGGCGCTCGCCGATGTCCATTTCGGCCATGACCTTAATGCGGCTGATCACACCTTGGGTCATGGCGCGTGGCGCTTTTTGGAAGATATGCAGCACGCCGTCGATGCGGTAGCGTACGAGCAGACCGTCTTCCTGCGGTTCGATATGGATATCGGAGCAGTGGTCGTCGATGGCCTGGTTGATGAGCAGACTTACGAAGCGTGCCACGGGGGAGGCGTCTTCGCTGTCGTCTTGTTCAAGGTCGACTTCTTTTTTCGCGGTCGCGGCGATCTCGTGCGATAGTTCGGTCAACTCCGCATTGGCGCGCAGGAACCGGTTGATGCAGTCGCGTACCTGCGATGGCATGGCGACCATGGCGATGACGGGAATGCCGGTTGTTGCGGAAACATCGTCTACCGCGGCGAAGTTTTTCGGATTCGCCATGGCTACGGCGATGCGCCCGTTGACGATGGAAAGCGGCAGAAGCTGGTTGCGTCGGCACAGATCGTCGGGAACCATGCTGATGACTTCTTTGTCGATCTGGTATTCGTTGAGGTCCACGAACGGCAGGCTCATGCCTTGCGCCAACGCCATGGCATATTGGCGTTCGGTCTGTTCGTCCATGCCTTCGGTGGACGTTGGCATGGCGGGAAAATCTCCGGTGGCGTCGCTTGTCGTTGCCGCATGGCGTGGTGTGCTCGGCGCGAACACCTGATGGATCTCGCCGGTTGTCGGCGCGATCGGATCCATACTTTGCGGGAAAGTGTTCGGCGTGTCGCTGTTTTTGTTTCGCCTGAGGAAGGGGAAACGGCCTCCCGAACCGGCGTCGCTCATAATGACCTCCTGCACCGCATGCGCGCTTATGCGCCTGTCATACGGCATAACACGAAACCCCAAGCAAACGGCAGCATTTGTGGGGCGGCTGATGTTCAGTTGTTCGAAGTCATGTGAGCTACAACGATTGCAGTATTGTGTACTGCTAAATCAGCATTGTAGCCGCAAAAACAGGTAAAAGCTAATCGGGGCAAAGTTTTTTGAGAAATATGTTGCTGTGAAAACGTTGGCAGAATATCGTGATACAGTAACTCATGTTTATGGCACCGCGTTTGGTTGCGTGCCGAATTTCTGCCGCTTCCAATGATGGGGTGGCATCTTGTGAAGGAGCTGCTCATGGAGTACAGCTTGCGCACAGCGGGAGACGCCCCCGATTCAGGGGTTGCGGCGAGTCGCGTCAATCGATTGCCAAAACGTGGCGAGTCCGGCTTCACGTTGGTGGAAGTGCTGGTGGCGATCGTGGTGTTGAGCATTACGGGACTTGCCGCCGCACAGTTCGCCATTACGGCCATTCGCACGTCATATGCGCAGCAGCAGCGGTCCACCGCCGTGTCGCTGGGCGACGACGGCATGGAAAGAATGCGTGCGCAGATCGCCAATGTAGACGCCAACCAATATCTCGATGAACTCATCAAAGGCATGGGGGAAACGTCCGTCACCGCCGCGCAGAAGAATCTTTCCGACGTTGGCGCCATCACGTCGCAATTGGCGGATCTGAGCTATACCAGTTCGCCTGATCCAGACAAGAGCAAGTATATTCAGCCGGTTCGTGCCACTGCGGGCAAGGACGCCAAGCATACCGAATATACGGTGAACACGGTGGTGGAGCGCTGTTTCCGTGCCAGCGGCGAGATCTCGTGCAAAACCGCATCTCAGCTGGGCATTTCCCGTAGTTCCGCAACGAGCTATACGGCCAATACCTCAACAAGCGCCACGGCCGACATTCTGGATCCGGGCAAAACGGTATCGGGCGCGTTCATGTTCGGTGCGCACACGTATATGCCCATGATCCGCGTGGTGGTGGGCGTCACATGGGACGACAACATGCATCAGGGCAAAACCTGCCTGTACACCACGTCGGAACTGCTGGATATTGGCGTCGACAACAAGCTCATCATCTAGTGAGGGGTTGCAATGAGCGGAACAACAAGCGGAAAACTGCGTATTCGCGCCGTCGCGCAACGTATGGCGCGCGGTGAAAGCGGCGTCACCTTGGTGGAGATGATGGTGTCGCTGTTCATCTTCGCCATTGTCTCCACCATGTTCACCACGGCGATCGTGCAATACCTGCATTCCACCAGCGCGGATGCGATACGAAGCAGGTCTTCCACGGAAATAGCCACGTCGGTGCAAAGCCTCGACCGGTATGTGCGCTACGCGGAGGGTGTTGAGTATGACGCCACGAACCATACGATCACCATGGTCACTCCGGGGGATTCTGGTGCGAAGCAGTGCGTGGTGATCACGTACCAGGACGCCACGTGGAAGAACGGTACGGTAAGCGATTACGGCAGTGTGAAGGTAAAAACGAAGCCGTATGATGCGTCCGTCACGTCATGGAGCACGCGCGCGGTGTTGGGGTCGGTAATGAACAACGAGTCGGGAGGCACGTCTGATGATTCGCTGTTCGCCTCGCAATTATTCACGGTGGATGGCACCAATCGGGTGGTGCGTTATTCGCCGGTGACGGGGTCGTATGTGAGCGGCAAGCCTGTCACGTCGAATACGTCCACGTCGTTCACTGCACGCAATGTGAAATCGGGTGGAACTGCAATCGATTTCACTCCGTGTGGCTGAGTGTTCCGCTAGGTCTTGCGGCAGACGGCTGGTTCCTTATGGAGCCAGCCGTTTTTTGTCGCCCCCGTCAGCACCCTGCGACACGCCCGAAAAGGGTGGTTATTCCAGTTTTTTCAAAAAAACGTGACTGCAAAGATTTGCTGAGCGATTGTACTGAAAAACAAGCTATTTGTGGTGTTGTATTTTTTGTTGCACGATTTTGGTTTTGTGTTGTACCTTTTGTGTCCGCTTGAAAAAGTGTGATTTGTTTGATGGTTGTGAAGGGGGTTGTGGGGTAAACTAAAGCGCTTTTGTGCGGATGAAGGATGCGGGGAAATGAATCGAAAATGAAACGCTCGTAAAACGATTGACGCCGGAATAATGGTTCTGCAAACGATGTCAATGCGGATAAAGTTAGGACTGTTGGTTATGTGAGCCAGCAGCCCCCACAAGGGGACGATCGATAGAAGAACGCCGCGAAGCTCCATCGTGGGATGCGAGCGGCGACCTTTCCCGAAGGAAAGAAGGATTCAATTATGAAGAGCGTGCGCAACGCACTCAACCGCCGTGCCAAGGGCGAAAAGGGCTTCACCCTCGTCGAGCTGCTCGTGGTGGTCATCATCATCGGCATCCTCGCCGCCATCTCCGTTCCGATCTACCTGAACCAGCGCAAGTCCGCCTGGAACTCCCAGACCGAGTCCGACGTCAAGAACGCCAGCCTCGTGATGGAAACCATCATGACTAACAATAATGGGAAAGTTCCGGCTCTGAAGGCTTCTTCTTGCACCGGTTCGCCAACTAACAGCAAGTGCGAGATCTATGATGGCAATGAAGTTACGGTGAGCGATGGCGTCACTATCAAGATTACTGCGACGGCGGGTGCCGGAACTTATACGGTCGAGGGCACCAACTCGAACAATAATGGCTGCAAGAACTATGTCTATAATTCGGCAAATGGTTCCGTCAGCAGTACAGATCATAAGGATTTGGTTGTGAAGCAAAACTGATTGCCCCGCTGACTATGGGTTCTAAAGGTATCGGAGCGTATGAGGTATCGCTCCGATACCTTGTTCCATATCCATATTCGTTCTATTGTTCGTCAATCATTCCATGGGGGAGTAATGGCCAGGGAACAGGCGCAAGTGGTATTTCAAAACGGCACCAAGAAGTGGCGTTACAAGGGTGTTTCCGCTGACGGCCGCACCAAGCAGAAGGGCGTTATCGAAGCGCAGACGCGAGATCAGGCTATCGATCGTGTGAATAAACTCGGTCTGATTCCAACGGAACTTGTTGACGTGAACGCAGGCACCGGTCTCAATACCAATATTGAAATCAAAGCGTTCGAAAAATATCCAAGCAAAAAAGACTTCGCGGTTATGTCACGTCAGCTTGCCACCATGGTGGCGGCAGGCGTCTCCCTGATTCGCGCACTGAATATCGTTACTGAACAAATCGGAAATGTGAAACTGCGCAATGCGGTACGTGACTGCATGCAGCAGGTTGAGGCGGGATCATCGTTTTCCGAAGCAATGGACAATAATCCCGACCATCTGTTCCCGCCCATTATGACCAACATGGTGCGGGCCGGCGAAACCGGCGGCTTCCTTGACAAATCCCTGATTACCGTGGCCGACAGCTTTGAAGCGGACGTGCGTTTGCAAGGTCAGATCAAAGGCGCACTGGCTTACCCGGTGGTGGTGCTCGGCATTGCTGTGCTGCTGGTGGGCGTGATGCTGCTGACCATCGTGCCCATGTTCGACAGCATGTATGCGTCGATGGGCGCGGAACTGCCATGGGTCACGCAGATCATGGTTGATATGGGCAAGGCCGCACCGGTTGGCATTCCCGTGATCATTGTGTGCGCGGTGGCGTTCGTCATGTTTTGGAAGCGCAATCGCAACAAAGACATCATTCGTACCTGGTGGGATCCGTTCACGTTGAAGGCGCCCGTGTTCGGCAAACTGACCACCAATGTGGCATTGGCGCGATTCTGCAACAATTTCACATCCATGCTCGCTTCGGGCGTGCCCATTCTGCAGGCGCTTGACATTGTCGGATCCACATCCGGCAATTATGTAATCGACGAAGCGTCCAAACGAGTGTCTCGACTCGTGGAACGCGGCTATAGGCTGGCGGACAGTATGGGTACCGAAAAAGTGTTCCCGAACATGATGGTGCAGATGGTGGCGATCGGTGAGGATTCCGGCGCCATCGACCAGATGCTCGCCAGCGCGGGCAAAGCGTATGACGAAGAAGCGCAATCCATCGCCAAACAGCTCACTTCGTTGCTGGAACCGTTGATGATTCTGGTGCTCGGTAGCGTGGTCGGCTTCATGGTGGTGGCATTGTACATGCCGATGTTCTCCATGTTCGACGCCATCAACGGGCAAGCGTAAGCGAAAGCGGGAAGGTTGAACATGAAGAACGGATTGTGGGCCGGACTCAACCGCAGGTATCGTGCCAGATTATGCCAACGCATGGGGGAGCGGGGCGCGGCCATGATGCTCGCGGTACTGTTCGTAATGGTGGTGCTCACCACGTCGGCACTGGTAATGACCATACTGATTTCGCAAGCATTGCCGTACAGGAATAATAAGGAGAACGCGCAAGTCGGGTATGCCGCCGAATCTGGACTCGAAGTGGCATTGAGTTTCCTGCGCGAAGCGGAAGCAAGCAAGGACTATAAGAAACTGCTACCGTCGACCGCATCAAACACTGGCAATGCCAGCTTGGATGAGACCTTCACTACAGCATCGGACGGGTCGGTGCTGCTCAACAATGCGGAAGTCAACAACGACGTGTCGGCAACGGGCGTGAGCTCGTTCACTCCAGACGATATCTCGTACCGAGTGCAAATCGGATATTATGACGACGATCCAAGCTCATCGCCGGCCAAACGACTCACATCCGAAAGCGAGCTGAAGAACGCGAAATATGCGTGGGTGCGTTCCTACGGGTATATCAACAGGTATCCGAATGGGCGAAGCGCTGGTACGGAAACCAGCGCGCGCCGAGCCATGAGCGCCATCTACCAATTCGAGACAACGAGCGGTGATGACAGCTACGTGATCTCCACCAAGGGTGGGCGTCTCGGTATGGGCTTCTACGCGGCAGCGCCAAACAACGAGCGCCGTACCAACCAGCCGACCTGGAAGGAAATCGCCTCATATGATGTCGATGAGAACGGTGATCCGACCGGCATGGTGGACTATGTCAACAAGCCTGGCTCCAAGAATGCGGCCGACGCCATGAGCAATACCATCACTATGAATCCGGCAAACCAAACTTGCATGCTTGCCACCACCAAGCCTGTAGGCAAGGTCGAAACGCTTGACGCCATGCTTGACCCGAACGGCAAGCCGGTGGAAGGATCGGCGTTGGTGATTCTTATGCAAGCGCATAAGAAAGACTCCAGCAGCGACGACCTGTATTACACGGAACAGTGCAAAGCCAACGGCGCCTACAAAGACCTGAACACATGGGTGTATTGGAAGGATGATTCCATTCGCCCCGCATCCAATCTGACATTGTGCGTTACCGGAGCTGACATTACGCATGTTGGCGGAGGCACTGCAGGAGCTGCCACATTGCAGAAATGCGGCGAGTCGTACGGACCCAACTACCAAAGCGACTATTACACCGATCCTGACAAGAAAGCGCAGCAAGACGAAAAGAACAATCCGTCAAGCCTGCTCAACAAATACCAGAAGTGGGCGTTCTATAACGGTTTCATCAATGCGGGCTACTACAACGAGCTAGATAGCGTGCGCGATGAGGCGAACAAGTATGATGCGTCTCTACCGGAATCGCAAGGCTATGCCGTTGGCGGTGTGCAAATGCAGAAGAAGACCCGCTTCCAAGTGCTGGAAGTTTCCAACAAGGCGAATGTGGGCGTCACTATTCAATATCTGAGCGGCGGTCACTGGGCGTCCAACGTCGATGATGCTGCCGATTTGACTCCGCATTTCCTGATGGTGTCGAAGTGGGATTATTCGCTCACCGACGTGAAATCCTGGTTCGACGTGAACGGTGATTTCGAAGACGCCACCGCATCGTTCGGACAGGCGGGAGAAGCCGGCTATGCCACGAAGCAGATCGTCAATGAAACGTCCGGATTCTGCATTTCGTCATCGCAAGACGGATTCGACGCATACACGTCAACCTGCCGAGTGGGTGGCGGTGATTTCAACCCATACTGCTACCACAACACCATCAATGGCAATCCGGCGCAATCATCTTCCGATCTGCATCAGATCGACTACTGCGGGGTGTCCGATTCCACCAAGCGTAAAACCGATCAGGCCGAATATGTTGAAGACACGTCGAGTGACGGCAGTGGCGTGAACACGCAGATTTGGACGATGGTGAACGGGTCGAAGCGTTGCTATGGGTTCGGCGGTTCGGGCAAATTCCAACTTATGGAATGCTCGGCTGCGCCAACATTCACCCGATACAACGAAAAAGCGTCTGACGAGCACAGTAAAGGTACGTTCCAACTCAACGGTCAATGCCTGACGGAAGTGTATCCGGGAGACAAAATCGACGGCAATCCCTCATACTCCGGACGTATCGACGGGCATGCCGACGTGATTATGGCCAAATGCGGATCGTCACGAGACTTTTTGAACCGAGAAATCAAATCGCAGGTGTGGAATGCCTCGGTTAACCTCGGAACAGGCGGCTCAGGCGGCGGCGTGATTTATGGCGGTGGTAGTTCTACCACATTGGAGCCATCCTCCACCAAAGGCTACGTGACATCCAAAGAACTGAACCCGTCCACTATCGCATGGTGAGCGCTGCGCGAGATGGATGTGAACATGAGCATTGTGAACGATACGCCAACTGTGGTGCTGCTACTCGTGGCATCGCTGGTAATCGGCTGCATTTTCGGATCGTTTCTGAACGTGGTGATTTGGCGCGTGCCCAACCACATCAGCTTGGTAAATCCGAAACGCAGTTTCTGCCCGAACTGCGAAGCCCCGATCGCATGGTATGACAATATTCCCATCATTTCTTGGCTGGTGCTCGGCGCGAAATGCCGGCATTGCAAAGAGCCGATCGCCGTACGCTACCCGATTGTGGAAGCGTTGGGCGGACTGTCGTTCCTCGCCGTCACCTTGGGGGCGCTATTCGGCGCGTATTCGCCATGGATATTGCCGGAACTCTACGTATTCGCAGCGGTTTCGATCGTGATCGCATACATTGATCTCGACCATCATCTGATCCTCAATGTTGTGCTATTGCCAACGCTGATTGCAACACTGGCACTGCTGGCTTTGGCATCACTCGGTACGAATGAGTGGAACAGGCTCGGTCGCGCTGTGATATGTGCGATAGTGCTCGGCGCGTTCTACCTATTGCTTTCCATCATATGGAAAGGTGGCATGGGCGATGGCGATATCAAACTTGCGTTCATACTTGGCTTGATTACGGGCTGGCTCGGATGGTCGCAATTCATCATCGGGGCGTTCGCAGCCTTCTTTATTGGAGGATTCTTAAGTCTTGTGCTGATTATCGGCAAAAAAGTCGATATGCATGGAGGCATACCGTTCGGACCGTCCATGCTGCTCGGCATATGGCTTGGCATATTCGTCGGGGCTCCGATCGCCACACTGTACTTGCAAGTGACGGGACTCGCCTGAACCAATCCCCAGCCAACCTGCAACACGTTATATATAAGGAGAGAGCATGAGATCAATAACGGCGCTGTCGATCGCGAACGACGCCATCCGTGCGGCGGTCATAGCAGACCCGTATTCGGATCTGCCCACCATCAAGCATTTCCAGGCGATCCCGTTGCCGAACGGAGCCGTAGTGGATGGCGAAGTGGTCGACCATGATGTGGTGGCCGGACTGCTGAACACACTGGTGAAGCGATTCAAATTCCCCCGCGAGGACACGGCTCTCGTCTACTCCAGCCGACGCATGGTGTTTCGCGAGGCGGACTTTCCCTACATGTCGCTGAACGATCTGAAATCCACCTTGCCTTTCCAAGCCAAAGGCATGATTCCGCTGCCTATTGAGGAATCCGAGCTCGACTTCGTGCCATTGAACGTCATCGACAGCGAACAAGGCAAACAGTTGCACGGCATACTCGTGGCGACATTGCGTAACGGACTGGAAAAAACCGCGCGCACAGCCGAAGACGCGGGATTTGTGATCACATCGATCGATGCGGGCCCGTTCGCGCTTGCCAGACTGTTCGCCGACACCAACCAGCAGCAGACCGAAGCGGTGGTCAACATCAGCGGCAACGGCACCGACGTGATCGTGCTCGAAAACGGGCAGCCCGCCTACATGCGCGTCGTGCCATCCGGCGCGGATGACGTGACCGACGCCATCGCCAACGCGCTCAGTATCTCATTCGAAGACGCCGAACGCATCAAAAACCAGATCGGCCTGCAAAACGTGACCGGCGACGAACGACTCGAAAAAGCCGAGGAAGTCATCCGCGAAACCACGGCGCAGCTGATCGTCGGCATCCGCAATACGCTCAACCTGTACGACGTGGACCATGCGGGCGGCACCATCAGCGGCGTGGTGCTTACCGGAACCGGCGCACGGCTGATCGGACTGCCGCCGGTATTGGCCAGTTCCATCAACAAAGTGGTGCGGATCGGCGACCCCTTCATCCGTTTCCGGCTTTCCAAAGAAGTGGAACGGCAGAACATCATGGCGCACGCGATCGATTTGGGCGCAGTGCTTGGACTGGTAATCGGAAAGAAGCCGAGGTGAACGGACGATGAGCAGAAAAAACAACGGAAACATGAAGCAGATCGGCAGCTCCCACCGCGGTCGACGCGGCAAAATCAAGGATAATCCGAATCCTGAAACCAGTGATGGCGAGAAAACCTCGATTCTGTCGATGAATATTTCCGACATCGGCAAAGCGCTGCGTGCGAGCAGTTCGAAAACCTCCAAAAAGGCTGATCTGCCCGCCGAATGGAATGTGCGCGCCAACCTGCTGCCACGTTCCATCGTGACGCTCAATCGTGATCGTGCCATCAAATACTTGCTGTCATACGTGCTTATCGTGGTGGTGGTTGCGGCCATTGCCATCAGCGCGGGCATGGCGGTGCGCGTGAGCTGGGCCGACCATCGCGTGGAGGAGGCACAGGCGAAAACCCTGTCGTTGCAGAAGGAAAAGGCGGAATTCAAAGACGTGGAAGACACGTTGAACTCGCTGTCCGATTCGCAAAGGTCACGTATCGCCGCGCTCTACGACGAAATGGATTGGATGAAGGTGGTGGATTCGCTCAATGGCGCGCTGCCAGCCGGAGGCCAGTACACGAACCTGTCGTTGAGCAGTTTCCAGATTGGCGGGTCTGACGCTTCTTCGAATAGTGCTACATCTTCAGTATGGTCTGGGAATGGTGTGATTTCCGTTGATTTTACCGTTCTTTCTCCAGATTTCATATCTGCAAAAGATTTTATCGGTAATTTTGCTGCAATTCCTACCTATAAAACAGGCTATGTGAGTTCCATTACCGAAAACAGCGATGAAAACGGCACCACCTATACATATACGGGAACGGTGTCGTTGAAGATGGATACCAATACCACGTCACGAAGCGACAACGCGGCTGGTGCTGACGACGCCAACCGAGCATTGCAGCAGCAGCTACGCGACAGCCTGAACAAAGCCGCGGCAGGGGAGTCGACTGATACTACCGACAGCGCGACCGCAACTGACGAAACATCCAATGAATGATCGGGAACAATCATGAACAAGCATAAAATCGCATGGATCGCATTGGCCGCAGGTATTGTCTTCGTCATCATGCTGACATGGCTGGTCGGCGTTTCCCCGCAAATCAGCCATATCAAATCATCCGACGCGCAAACTGCGCAAATCGATGAGAACAATAAGGAAACACGCGACGAAATCGAAACATTACGCATCGCCAGCGAAACGATCGGCCTGCAGAAAGACCGTTTGCGCCAGTTGCAGCGGCAGATTCCAGACGGCTATAACCAGCAGGAATTCATCAATTCGTTGGATGCGTCCGCTGCGGGAACCGGCGTCGCCATCAAATCGGTGAATTTCGATGATGCGGTCGACGCCGACATTCCAGCTGAAATGCAAGGTACCATTCAAGCCGGTCAGCTGGTGCAGGTGTCGGTAAGTATCACCGCCACGGGAAGCTATGATGCCATGCGTAATTTCGTGGCATCCGTGCAGAACATCAACCGTATCGCCGTGCCGGAAAATGTGACCTACACACTTGACAGAAACGGTGACGAAACGAAAAATGCCGTGGTGATCGATTGCAAGATCTGGTCGCTATTGCTCGACAACGACACGGTTGAAGACGAGAACGCCACGAAACAGTAACGCGGGTGGCGTTCTGTCACCGCGTAAAGGTAGGCTTTGCGCTTGTAAAGACCCCAAACCGTTCAAACCAGAAGGTGCATTGTGGCTGTATCCAAACTCGATGAAGTCGTATCCCTCGCCAAGCGTCGTGGCTTTGTTTTTCCCGCCGGTGAAATCTATGGTGGAACCCGTTCCGCGTGGGATTACGGTCCGCTCGGCGTTGCGCTGAAAGACAATATCAAGCGCGAATGGTGGCGTTCCATGGTCGTCACCCGTGGCGACGTGGTGGGCGTTGACACGTCCATTATTCTTCCGCCGGCCGTGTGGGTGGCTTCCGGTCACGTGTCCGTGTTCAACGATCCGCTGATCGAATGCCTCAACTGCCACAAGCGTCACCGCGCCGACAAGCTTGAGGAATCCTATGCCGAAAAGCATGGCGACAAGCTGCCGGAAAACGGCCTGAAAGACATTGTGTGCCCGGATTGCGGCACCCGTGGCAACTGGACCGAACCGCGCGACTTCAACATGATGCTGCGCACCCACCTCGGACCGGTCGAAGACGAGAACTCGCTGCACTACCTGCGTCCGGAAACCGCACAGGGCATTTTCGTGGACTTCAAGAACGTGATGACTTCTTCGCGTTCCAAGCCGCCGTTTGGCATCGCCAACATGGGCAAGTCCTTCCGTAACGAGATCACTCCGGGCAACTTCATCTTCCGCACCCGCGAGTTCGAGCAGATGGAAATGGAATTCTTCGTGGCTCCGGGCACCGATGAGGAATGGCACCAGTACTGGATCGACGCGCGTACCCAGTGGTACATCGACCTTGGTGTGAAGCCGGAGAACCTGCGCCATTATGAGCATCCGAAGGAGAAGCTGGCCCACTATTCGAAGCGTACCGTCGACATCGAATACAAGTTCGGCTTCCAGGGTTCCGATTGGGGCGAGCTTGAAGGCGTCGCCAACCGTACCGACTTCGATCTTTCCGCGCATGCCAAGCATTCCGGCGAGGATCTGAGCTACTTCAACCAGGCCACCGGCGAAAAATACGTGCCGTACGTCATCGAACCGGCCGCCGGCCTGACCCGTTCCCTCATGGCCTTCCTTGTTGACGCCTACGACGTTGACGAGGCCCCGAATACCAAGGGCGGCGTCGACAAGCGCACCGTGCTTCGCCTTGATCCGCGCCTGGCTCCGGTCAAGGCCGCTGTACTGCCGTTGAGCAAGAAGCCGGAATTGCAGACCGTGGCACACGATCTGGCCGCCGATTTGCGTCAGCATGACTGGATGATCGACTATGACGAGGCCGGTGCGATCGGTCGTCGCTATCGCCGTGAAGACGAAATCGGCACCCCGCTGTGCATCACCGTCGACTTCGACACGCTTGACGATCAGGCCGTCACCATTCGTGAACGTGATACCATGCAGCAGGAGCGCGTCGCACTCGACAAGGTGGCTGATTATGTGGCCGCACGTATTGGCGAGAAGCATGTACGTTACCCGCAGGTGCCGGTTGAGATGGGCGGCGAGGCTTGGCCTGAGTCCGTCAAGATCGCCGAAGCCGGTGGCTTGTATTAAAGCTGGATACTGGTTACCATAGCGTTCTTATGCCAGATAGCATTGTGACTGCTTACGAGGAATCCGACGTGCTCGACCCGCGTACCGACGCGGTGAGGCCGTCGGTTCCTCCGGTTATGAAGCCTGTTGATTTAGGGCCGGTACACGTTGAAACCCCGGTGGTGCTTTCGCCTATGGCGGGCGTTACCAACTGGCCGTTCCGCGTGATTTGCGAAAGCTACGGACCGGACGGTCTATACGTGGCCGAAATGATCACCGCGCGCGCGTTGGTCGCACGCAATCCCAAAGCGTTGCGGTTGTGCCATTTCGCGCCGAGCGAGAAAATCCGTTCGCTGCAACTGTACGGTGTGAACCCGGCGATCGTGGAACAGGCCGCGAAAATTGTCATCGACGAAAACATGGCCGACCATGTCGATCTGAACTTCGGATGCCCCGTGCCGAAAGTGACCCGACGTGGCGGCGGATCGGCTTTGCCGTGGAAGACGGATCTGTTTCGCGAGATCATCCAGCGTGTGGTCAAGGTCTGCGATGCTGCCAACGTGCCGGTGACGGCTAAAATCCGCGTCGGCATCGACCATGAGCATGAAACGTTCTTGGAAGCGGGCCATATCGCGCAGGAGGAAGGCTGCAAGGCGGTGACCTTGCACGCGCGTACCACCGCCGAATATTACGGCGGGCATTCCGACTGGAGCCGGATTGGCGAGCTGGTCGAAGCGCTTGACATTCCAGTGTTCGGCAACGGCGATATTTGGGGTGCGAACGATGCGCTTGCCATGGTTGCCGAAACCGGTTGTGCCGGCGTTGCGATTGGCCGCGGCTGCCAAGGCAGGCCATGGCTGTTCGCCGATATCAAGAATGCTTTCGCAGGCAGCGATGAGCGCGACGACCCCACACTGGGTGACGTGTGCCATGTGGTTGAACGGCATGCGGAATTACTGACCGAATTCTATGATGGCGATGAGCAGATGGCCGTGCATGATCTGCGTAAGCATATCGCGTGGTATCTCAAGGGATTCCCTGTTGGGGGCTCCACTCGCCGCGCATTCATGGAATGTGAAAATCTTGAGGATGTCAGAGCCGAAATAGGCAAGCTGGATCCCAACATCCGTTTTCCCGAGCGAGTGGTTGACAAGCCAAGGGGGCGCGTGCGCTTCGCAAAGAAAGTGCATCTGCCTTACGGATGGTTGGAATCACGGGAAACAACGCATGATGAACGTCAGGCGTTGTTTGGGGATGATCCTATGGACGCCAGCTATTGAATATGACATGCTGATGTGGTTAAATTGTCGTGGGGGCACCGAAAGAGGGTAAATCGCAGGCGAAATGAACACGTTAGCAATAAAAAAGTGAAAAAACGCCGTTACACACGGTGAAAAGTGCGCGTACTGCAGCGTGTCTGCGATAAAGTTGTGCGTAAACGCGAGTGACAGGAGACTATGGTGAGCGAGATTGCCCAGACTGACAATTTCAACGACAAAACGAATATCAAGGTTGTCGGTGTTGGTGGAGCTGGCGGTAATGCCGTCAATCGCATGATTGCCGAGGGTCTTCAAAGTGTTGAATTCATTGCGATTAATACCGACGCGAAGGACCTGATGCGTTCCGACGCCGATGTCAAGATCTCCTTGAACGATGCCACCAGCCGTGGTCTTGGCGCCGGTGCCGACCCGGAGAAGGGCGCCAAGGCCGCTCAGGATCATCAGTCCGATATCGAGGAATCGCTCAAGGGCGCCGATATGGTGTTCGTGACCTGCGGTGAGGGTGGTGGCACCGGTACAGGTGCAAGTCCGATCGTGGCTCGTGCCGCACACCAGCAGGGTGCGTTGACCATCGCGGTGGTTACCCGTCCGTTCGGCTTTGAAGGTCCCCAGCGTGCGGCTTCCGCAGCACTTGGCATTGAGAATCTGCGCAAGGAAGTCGATGCGCTGATCGTGATTCCGAACGATCGACTGCTTGAGCTTTCCGATCGCACCATCGGCATCGTCGATGCGTTCAAGACCGCCGACACCGCATTGCTGGCCGGCGTGCAGGGCATCACCGACCTGATTTCTTCGAACTCGTACATTCACGTCGACTTCAACGATGTCAACGCTATTCTGCGTGGCGCGGGCACCGCACTGTTCGGCATCGGTTCCGCACGAGGCGAGGATCGCGCCACCCAGGCAGCCGAAATCGCCATCAGCTCGCCGCTGCTGGAAGAAAGCATCGAGGGTGCCCACGGCGCGCTGATCAATATCGCCGGCCCGTCCGATCTGAAGCTGCAGGAAGCGGCCGCCGCCACCCAGCTGGTGGGCAAGGCCATCCATCCGGAAGCACAGATCATCTGGGGTCTTTCCCTCGACGACGCTTACGGCGACGAAGTGCGTGTCACCGTTATCGCCGCAGGCTTTGATGCCAACTCCAAGAAGGCGGCTCAGGCTGAAGCCCAGAAGCAGACAGAGCCTGCGGAAAGCACGGTGCCGCTGTCGGCGTTGTCCGCAGCCCCGAGGGCAGCGGCGGTTCCGCAGCAGCCCCAGCCTCAGCTTATTCAGACTCCGGAAGCCCCGAAGGTGCAGCCGCTGTCCACTTATATTCCGTCCACTCCGGAACCCGTCGTTCCGTCATTCGACCAGACCACCGAGCATGAAGTGGTGTCTTCGAACGACGCCGGCGATTTGGATATTCCGGATTTCCTGCGCTAAAAGCAACGCGAAGACGCGAAAGGATCGTTCATGGCAGGTTTTATGAAAAGCGCGATGTCCTATTTGGGCATGACCGACGTTGCCGAGGGTGACGAGGATTTCAACGAGGAGGCTGAGAGCAGCGAAACCTCGTTCGATTCCGACCATTCCGTGACCCCGATGGCTTCGACTCCTGCCGCGACGTCCGCACCGCGCGAGCAGACCAAAGCCAACCCGTTCCAAGGCGGAAGGGTGAGCCGTATCACCACGATTCACCCGAAATCCTATGAGGACGCTCAGTTGGTCGGACGTGCCATTCGCGATGGCGTTCCGGTGGTGCTGAACCTGACCGGTGTGGCCGAGGCCGTGGCGTATCGCATTGTGGACTTTTCCGCGGGTGTGGTTTTCGGCGTGCGTGGCTCCATCGAACGTGTCACTCCGCGCGTGTTCCTGCTGAGCCCAGCTCAGGTGAACATCAAGGTTGAGGAACCGCAGGCGAATAACTCGTCGCACGATTTGTTCGCCGACTGATATAGACGAAAGCCGTTGCGAAAGCAGACTGCATGAAGCCTCCGTCACCCGTGATGGGGGCTTTGTTATGTTCTGTTGCTAAGGTGGTGCCCCATGATTTTGTCTTTGATCGGTAGCATCGTCCACTTTTTGGTGAATGCCTACATTCTGGTGCTGTTCATTCGCATGATTCTCGATTGGGTTGCTGTGTTGGCATCGGCATGGCGTCCACGGGGGTTGGTGTCGTCGTTGATCGACGCGGTTTACCAGTTGACGGAGCCTCCACTGCGTTGGCTACGCCAATATATCCGTCCTATTCCAATGGGTCCCATCTACTTCGATGTGGCATTCATCGTTCTTTATTTCATTCTCATTGCTATTGATTTCCTCATTTAATGTATGTCAAATGCCGATTTTTCGCAAAAAATCGGTGGTTCCGTGCTAGAGTCGAACAATGAAAGCAACAACAGCAAGGCATCAAGCCCAAAGCGAGGTGTAAGATTTATGGCTCTGTTGACGCCGAAAGATATCAGAGAGCATACCTTCCAGACCGTGAGGTTCAAGGAGGGGTATGACGTCGATGAAGTCGACGATTTTCTCGATCAGGTAACCGAGACGGTGGAGGCCCTTGGCAAGCAGGCGGTTGCCAGCGGCCAGGCTACTCAGTCCCTCGGCCCGGATGTTGCGGGGCTCAACTCCAAGATTTCCGAGCTCAGCGCCCAGGTTCAGTCCCTGCTGCAGGAGAACGCGACATTGAAGTCCGCCTCCGAGCAGGCAGCTGGCGCTGGTGATCAGGCAGCTCAGGCCGCACAGGTCGCAGCAGCCAAGCTCACCGAGGCTGAGGAAAGCAACCGTGCTCTGTCGGCTCAGAACGAACAGCTCAAGGGTCAGGTGGATCGCCTGTCCGCACAGGTCGACCAGCTCACCGCACAGGCGGCTGAAGCTGCAGGCCAGGCGGATCTGGGTGAACAGCTGACTTCCATGCAGCATGAGCGCGACGCATTCCGTGCACAGACCGAAGACCTGTCCCGTCAGCTGGCTTCCGCACAGCAGCAGGTTGTGGTGGCCCAGCAGCAGGCGGCTGAGATCCAGCAGCTCAATGCAAGGCTTGAAGAGGCTCAGGAGCAGGTCGCCCAAGCTCAGCAGCTCACGCAGCAGCATGCGGCACAGTCCCAGCAGCAGGATGAGCGTGCCCAGCAGCAGGCCGCGCAGATTCAGCAGCTTGCACAGCAGCTGCAGGAATCGCAGCAGCGTGAAGCCCAGCTGCGCGAGCAGGTCGCCAAGGTCGAACCGAGTACCGAAACCGGAAGCCTGCAGAAGATTGCAGGAGCCGCAGCCAGCGCCAACACGGAGCCGGAGCGTGCCACCGCCATGCTGACCCTGGCTATGCAGCTGCACGACCAGTACGTCGACAAGGGCAAAGCCAAGGCTAAGGAAATCACCGACGAGTCCCAGCGTAGGTACGATGAGCTCATCGGCAATGCCAACGATTACTCCAACCGCACTCGCATCGAAGCCGACAACTACTCCGAAGGCACCCGTTCCGAAGCCGATCAGTATTCGGCTGACACTCGTGCCAAGGCTGATGGCTACCTGAACCAGAAGACTCAGGAAGGCGACGCCTATCTGACCAAGCGTGCTCAGGAAGGCGATGACTATCTGGCGCAGCGCACTCAGGAAGGTAATGCTTACTTGGATCAGAAGACTCAGGAAGGCGACGCCTACCTTGCTCAGAAGACGCAGGAGGGTGATGCTTACTTGGATCAGAAGACTCAGGAAGGCGACGCCTACCTTGCTCAGAAGACGCAGGAGGGTGATGCTTACTTGGATCAGAAGACTCAGGAAGGCGACGCCTACCTCGTGCAGAAGACCCAGGATGGTGATACCTACTTCTCCACGAAGCACAACGAAGCCGACGAATACGAGTCCGAAGTGCAGAAGCGCGCCTTCGACTACGATTCGAAGACCCGTACCGCAGCCGACGACTACGCCCAGCAGGTCCGCGACAATCTCGAAGCGCAGACCAAGGTCATCGAAGGCAACATTCAGGGCCTCAAGCAGTTCGAAACCGAATACCGTGCACGTCTTACCGAATTCCTCGGCCAGCTCGTCTCCCAGGTGTCCGACACGAACAACTATGATCAGGACTCCCAGGACGACTGAGATTAGGCTGTGTCTGACATCATGACAAATGATCAAAGACGGCTGCGCACCCGCGTGGCCGTCTTTGCGTGTATCGCCGTTGTGGCACTGGTACTCGACCAGATCAGCAAGGCATGGGCGCAGTCGGCGCTTGCCGACGGGCAGACGGTACGTGTGATTCCGGGCATCCTCTCATTCACGCTGGTGCATAATCCGGGTGCGTCCTTGGGCATGGGATCCAACATGACCTGGTTGATTTCGTTGCTTGCCATCGTGGCATGCGTGGCGTTGGTTGTACTGGCAATCCGTACCATTTCCATGAAATGGACGGTGGTGTTCGCTCTTGCTTTCGCCGGAGCATTGGGCAATCTCATCGATCGTGTGATGTATGCCGAAGGTTTCCTTAATGGCAAGGTCGTCGATTTCCTCAATTACGGATGGTCGGTCGGCAATGTTGCGGATATTTTCCTGATGGTGGCGGGCGTCGCCGCCGTCGTACTGCTGTTTGTCGGAGAGCCCTTCAGCCAGAAGGATCTTGACGAACAGGCCGCAGAACAGACGAAACAGACGACCGGAGACCAGAACGCATGAGCCGTCTTGTTCCCGCACCCGACGCGCTTGTCGGCAAACGATTCGATGTGGCCGTGGCCAAGATGCTTGGTATCTCCCGAGCCAAGGCCGCGGAACTCATCGAAAGCGGACAGGCGCGCGTGCTTGGTCGTGACATTTCCAAATCATCGACTCTGCAATCAGGCGAAACCGTCGAATTCGATATTGTCGAGGAACGGACCGAGCCTGAACCGATCGCACGAGATATGGCAGTGGTCTACGAAGATGATGATGTCATAGTGGTCGACAAGCCAGTGGGTGTGGCTGCTCACGCTTCCGTCGGTTGGACCGGTCCGACGGTGCTCGGCAGTCTGCTTGACAGGGGAGTGCACATCACCTCCTACGGCGCCGCGGGACGTCAGGGCATCGTATCCCGCCTCGACGTGGGCACATCCGGATTGATGCTCGTGTGCAAATCTGACCTCGCCTACGTGGAAATGCGCAGGCAGTTCGCCGAACATGAAGTCGTCAAAACCTATCATGCGCTCGTGCAAGGCAATCTCAAGGAAAACAAGGCCACGATCGAAGCGCCGATCGGACGGGCCAAAGTCTCCGATTTTCGTTTTTGCGTTACGCCTGCCGGCAAAGAAGCCATTACCCATTGGGATGTGATGGAACGTTTCGGTGAGGCGACGCTGGTTTCCGTGAATCTGGAAACCGGTCGAACCCATCAGATCCGCGTGCATTTCTCGTCCATCGGGCATCCGCTTGCGGGAGACACCATGTACGGTGCCAATCCGCAGTTGGGTGAGGCATTGGGATTGGAACGGCAGTGGCTGCACGCCATGCAACTTGAATTCCGCCATCCGCGAACCCATGTGTGGACCATGGTGAAATCGCATTATCCAGCTGATTTGCAGCATGCGCTCGACGTGATGCGCGGCAGGCACGACACACAAGACAAGCCTGAAGTGTGATCGCACGTCACCAATCACCGGTAGATTGGAATGTATGGCTACTTCCGGAAATTTCGTGCAACTGCATAATCACACGCATTATTCACTGCTTGACGGGGCATCAAAGATTCCGGATCTGGTCAAGCGCGCCAAAGAACTCAACATGCCGGCCGTCGGCATCACCGACCATGGCAACATGCATGGCGCATACGAAATGTGGAGCACTGCGGTCAAGGAAGGCGTCAAACCGATTATCGGCATCGAAGCGTATGTGACGCCGGAAACCGCACGCCAAGATCAAACCCGCGTCAGCTGGGATACCAACTGGAATCCCGATATCGATCCGCAACATCGCAGGCGTAACCCCAACGACGTATCCGGCGGTGGTCTGATCACCCACCTTACGATGTGGGCGGAAACCGATGAGGGCCTTGTCAATCTGATGAAGGCGTCCACTGACGCGAATCTCGAGGGACGTGTCATGCGATACCCCCGAATGGATAAGGAAATCCTTGCCAAATATTCGAAAGGCATTATCGCATCTTCCGGATGCCCGTCAGGCATCATCCAAACGCGACTGCTGCTCGGCCAATTCGACGAGGCATTACGTGCGGCAGGCGAATTGCAGGATATTTTCGGACGTGACAATTTCTATATCGAATTCATGGACCACGGTCTGAAAATCGAAAAACAGGTGACCGACGGTCTGCTAGACATTGCGAAAAAACTGAACGCGCCACTGCTCGCCACCAACGATTCCCATTACGTGCGCGCCGAAGACGCCGGCTCTCAGGATGCCATGCTGTGCATCAATTCGGGATCCACTCTTGACGAGCCGGGACGATTCAAATTCGACGGCACCGGCTACTACCTGAAATCCGCCGAAGAAATGCGTGAGCTGTTCAAAGACATTCCCGAAGCATGCGACAATACGTTGGAAATCGCCGAACGCTGCAATGTCATGTTCGACGATCATGAAGATGGCGCGTTCATGCCCCAATTCGACTGCCCGGAAGGTTGGGATGAGACGTCGCTGTTCCTGAAAAAAGTCGAGGAAGGCTTGGAACGGCGTTATGACGGGCATCCGCCGATCGAAGTGCTCAAGCAGGCCGATTACGAATGCGGTGTGATCTGCCAGATGCAGTTCTGCGGATACTTCCTTGTGGTGGCCGACTACATCAACTGGGCTAAATCGCATGGTGTGATGGTCGGGCCTGGCCGTGGCTCCGCGGCAGGCGCCATGGTGGCGTATGCCATGGGCATCACCGAACTCGATCCAATCAAGCACGGCTTGATCTTTGAACGATTCCTTAACCCGGAACGTGTGTCGCTGCCTGATATCGACGTCGATTTCGATCCGGATGGCCGCGGCCGCGTGCTTGACTATGTCGGAGACAAGTACGGGCGAGACAAGGTCGCGCAATGCGTGATCTACGGCACCATCAAAACCAAACAGGCGCTGAAGGATTCCGCACGAATCATGGGCTACGAATTCTCCATGGGCGAGCGCATCACCAAGGCGTTGCCGCCGGCGCAGACGGGTGGCAAGGATATTCCGCTGCATGATATTTTCGAGCCGAGTTCGAAGCGTTATGCGGAGGCCCGCGAATTCCGTGAGCTTTATGATTCCGATCCGGATGTGAAGCGCGTCACGGATGAGGCGATGGGTATCGAAGGCTTGATCCGTCAGACCGGTGTGCATGCGTGCGCCACGATCATGGGTAGCGAGCCGATTTCGAATACGTCGCCGTTGCTGGAACGTACCGATGGTACGGTTACGACCACGTTGGAGTATCATACGTGTGAAACGCTTGGTTTGGTCAAGATGGATTTTCTTGGTCTTTCCAACTTGACGGTTATTCGCGATACGTTGAACAATATCGAGGCGAATGGCAAGACGCGTATCGACCATACGAAGATTCCGTTGGATGACCGTGCCACGTACGATCTGTTGTCGCGAGGTGACACGCTTGGCGTGTTCCAGTTGGATTCTGATGGTATGCGTTCGTTGCTGAAAACGTTGAAGCCGAATAACTTCAACGATATTTCCGCATTGATCGCGTTGTATCGTCCTGGTCCGATGGATATGGATTCGCATACGAATTATGCGAAGCGTAAGAATGGTTTGCAGAAGATCACGCCGATTCATCCTGAGGTGGCTGAGCCGCTGAAGGAGGTGCTTGATGAGACGTATGGTCTGATTGTGTACCAGGAGCAGGTGCAGTCGGCCGCGCGTATTTTGGCGGGTTATTCGTTGGGCAAGGCAGATGTGCTTCGTCGAGCGATGGGCAAGAAGAAGCCTGAGGTACTGGCCAAGGAGAAGGTGCCGTTCTTCGCGGGCATGAAGGAGCATGGGTATTCCCAGGAGGCGGCCCAAGCCGTGTGGGATATTTTGGTGCCGTTCTCGGGCTATGCGTTCAATAAGGCGCATTCGGCCGCATACGGTTTGATTTCGTATTGGACCGCGTATTTGAAGACCCATTATCCGGTGGAGTTCATGGCGGCTTTGCTGCAGGGTGCGAGTACGAACAAAGACAAGACCGCGTTGTATTTGGGTGAGGCTCGTCGCATGGGCATTCAGGTGTTGTCGCCTGATGTGAACGAGTCGGTGTACGAGTATTCCGCTGTCGGCGATGTGGTGCGTTTTGGCCTTGGCGCCATTCGTAATGTTGGCAAGGCTGCGGTTGATGCGATTGTCAAGGAACGCGACGGCAGTCATGGCAGGTATGTGAATTTCCCTGATTTCATCAAGCGTGTGCCGATGGAGGCGTTGAATCGTCGATTGGTTGAATCGTTGATTAAGGCCGGTGCGTTTGATTCGATTGATCCGAACCGTCGTGCCTTGTTTACGATTCATGAGGCTGCGATCAATTCGGTGGTCGGTTTGAAACGCAAGCAGGCCGAAGGCCAGTTTGATTTGTTCTCCGATTTGGAAGATGCCGGCGAAGATGATGCCGGCATGGGTGATGCCATGGTGAATGTGCCCGATGTGGAGGAGTGGGATAAGAAAACCAAGCTGAATTTCGAACGTGAAATGCTTGGCTTGTATGTGTCCGACCATCCGTTGAGCGGTATGCAGTCGATTCTGGTGTCGTTGCGTGAAATGTCGATCGCGCATCTGATCGATCGCGCGGCGAATATGCCTGACGGCCAGCAGGTGACGGTGGCTGGATTGATCACGAATGTGGATCGTCGCGTGTCGAAGAAGGGCAATCCGTGGGCGATTGTGACGATTGAGGATTTGGAAAGCTCCATCCAGTGCATGTTCTTCGGCAAAGTATATGAGGCCGCAGCTCCCGAACTGGCGGTCGATACGGTGGTGCAGATTCGTGGACAGGTCGAAAAACGCGATGAGACGGTGAGCATGCGTGCCACGGAATTCAACGTGCCGACGTTGGAAGCACAGGATGAGAAGCCGGTGACGATTATGCTGCCGCCGATTGCGCTTGACCAATCGCATGTGCAGCAGTTGGGGCAGATTCTTTCAAATCATCCTGGACCCTGCGAAGTGAAGCTCGCATTGATGGACGATAAGGGCAACGCCAAGGTACTGACGTTCGGCGACCGTTTCCGCGTGCGCCGCGACACGAGTCTGTTCGCTGAGATCAAAATCCTTTTCGGTCCCAGTTCCCTGCCTTTGGGCTGACCGGTCGTGGGGATGATGCCGAAAGTTCAGCCGAATATCTCACTATGCGGCTGAACTTGAGACGCGCGGGCGTTCTCGTGACATCACGTTGTTACCATGGGGCGTTATGAGCGAAGAAAACTATATGCGAATCATTGACCTGCGTGGCAAGAAGCTGACCCGAGCTGAAATGCTGGAGGCTATGCCTCGCGCTGAGATGGGCACCAACGAGGCAACCGATCTCGTGCAGCCCATTCTTGACGATGTGAAGGCCCGCGGTGCTGCGGCCCTGCGTGACTTCGCGGAGAAATTCGACCATATCCGTCCGGAGAATCTGCGCGTGCCGGTGGAAGCCATGAAGGCCGCCGTCGACGAGTTGGATCCGGAAGTGCGTGCCGCCATCGAAGAGTCCGTGCGTCGTTCCCGCGCCGTGTCCGCTTCCCAGGTGCCGGCACCGTTCTACACCGATTTGGCTGAGGGCGCCCGCGTTTCCGAACGTTGGATTCCGGTGCAGCGTGTCGGTCTGTATGTGCCGGGTGGCAAGGCCGTCTACCCAAGCTCCGTCATTATGAATGTGGTTCCGGCACAGGCCGCCGGCGTGGAATCCCTCGCCATCGCAACCCCGCCGAGCCGTAACAATGCCGACGGTCTGCCTGACAAGACCATTCTCGCCACCTGCGCCATTCTTGGCGTCGACGAAGTGTATGCGGTCGGCGGCGCTCAGGCCGTGGCCATGTTTGCCTACGGCGCCAAGGGTTCCGAACCGCAGGACGGCGAGATCCTGTGCGATCCGGTCGACAAGATTACCGGTCCGGGTAACATTTTCGTCGCTACCGCCAAGCGCATGGTGTCGGGCATTGTCGGTATCGACGCTGTGGCAGGGCCGACCGAAATCGCCATCATTGCAGACAAGGGTGCCAACCCGAGCTGGCTGGCCGCCGATCTGATCGGTCAGGCCGAGCATGACGAACTCGCCGGTTCCGTGCTCATCACCGACAGCGAAGAGATTGCCGAACAGGTGCAGGAGGATCTCAAGTACCGCGTGCCTCGCACCGAGCATTCCGAGCGTGTGAACACGTCGCTGCGTGGTCGTCAGTCCGGTATCATCCTCACCGATGGCATCGAGCAGTCCATTGACGCGGCCAACGCGTATGCCGCCGAACACCTTGAGGTCCAGACCGCCGACCCGGATGCCGTGATCGCCAAGATTCGCAACGCCGGTGCCATCTTCCGTGGCCCGTACTCTCCGGTGCCGCTGGGCGACTACATGTCCGGCTCCAACCATGTGTTGCCGACTTCCGGCACTGCACGCTTCGCCTCCGGTCTGGGCGTGCACACCTTCATGAAGCCGGTCGAAGTCATCGAATACGACGAGCAGGGATTGAAGACCCTCGCTGCTCGTGTGAACGCCTTCGCCGTTTCCGAAGATCTGCCGGCACACGGTGAAAGCGTGCTGAGCCGTTTCATCGACGATCCGTACAACAAGGAAACCATCAAGGAACAGGAAGAGCAGGCAGGCCTTCGATGAGTGAGACTTCCAGCAACGCCATTCCGGCATATCTTCCGCTGCGCAACGATCTGATCGGTGAGGAGCCGTACGGTGCGCCGCAATTGGACGTGCCGGTATGCCTCAACGTCAACGAGAATCCGTATGCGCCGGAACCGGCAGTGGTCGAAACCATCGCGCAGCGAGTCAAGGAAATCGCTCTGACGCTCAACCGTTACCCGGATCGTGAGCATATCGCGTTGCGTCAGGCATTCTGCGACTATCTCGAACGCGAGTCCGGCGTCAAGCTGGAAGTCGACCAGTTGTGGGGTGCCAACGGATCCAACGAGATCATGCTGCAGCTGTTCCAAGCTTTCGGCGGTCCAGGACGCATTGCGCTCGGCTGCGATCCGACGTATTCGATGTATCCGGAATACGCCCGCGACACGTTCACCACATGGAAGCTGGCGCACCGCAACGAGGATTTCTCGCTGAACGTCGACGCCACCATCAAGGCCATCGAAGACGTCAAGCCGGCCATGATCGTGCTCACCAGCCCGAACAATCCGACCGGCACACCGCTGAAGATGGACGATCTCAAGCGCGTGCTCGGCGCCGCCGAAACCGCTGAAGTGGCCGGTGCCGCCGAAGGCGTGCATCCGGTGGTCGTGGTGGACGAAGCCTACATCGAATTCCGTGATCCGGGCACGCCCACCGCGCTCGAACTCATCGGCGAGTATGAGAATCTCGCCGTGAGCCGAACCATGAGCAAGGCGTTCGCCTTCGCAGGCGCGCGAGTCGGCTATCTGGCCGCCAACAAGGGCATTATCGACTGTGTGCGCATCGTGCGTATGCCGTACCACCTGTCGGCCGTCACCCAGGCAGCCGCGCTTGCCGCGTTCGAACATACCGACGAACAGCTCAGCCGTGTGGCGCATCTGCGTGACACCCGCAATCAGACCGCGGCATGGCTCAAGGAACAAACCTACAAGGGCCAGCCGCTCGAAGTGGCCGAGACGCAGTCCAACTTCATTCTGTTCGGCGGTCATTTCGACGATCGCGACCGCATCTTCGACGAACTGCTCAAGCGTGGTGTGCTCATCCGCACCGTCGGCCCTGACGGCTGGATGCGCGTATGCATGGGAACCGACGAGGAAATGGCGCGTTTCCGTGAAGCCTTGGTCGAAGTGTTGCGTATTGTGGAACAAGACTGAGCACATACGGGACTGAACCAACACAACAGGACCGAACATTTTCCAAAAGGAGTCGCAACATGGCGCGTACCGCAACCATCGTTCGTGAAACCAGCGAATCCAAGGTCGAACTGAGCCTGAATCTCGACGGCACCGGCAAAACTGACATCGACACGTCGGTGCCGTTCTACAACCATATGATGACGGCGCTCGGCAAGCATTCGCTGATTGACCTGACCATCAAGGCCACGGGTGACACCGACATCGACGCGCACCATACCGTCGAAGACATCGCCATCGTGTTCGGTGAGGCGTTGAAGCAGGCGCTGGGGAACAAGCGCGGCATCCGTCGCTTCGCTGATGCGACCGTGCCGTTGGACGAGGCGCTTGCCAAGGCCGTGGTCGATATTTCCGGGCGTCCGTACTGCGTGTGCACCGGCGAGCCGGAAGGCTTCGAATACTGCATGATCGGCGGCCATTTCACCGGCTCCCTCGTGCGTCACGTTATGGAATCCATCGCCATGCATGCCGGAATCTGCCTGCATCTGCAGGTGATCTCCGGCCGTGATCCGCACCACATCGCCGAAGCCGAGTTCAAGGCCTTGGCACGTGCGCTTCGTTTCGCCATCGAGTCGGATCCGCGTGTCGACGGTATTCCGAGCACGAAGGGCGCTCTGTGATGAGCGACGATCGAAATAACGATTTCGACGATTTCCAAGGATTCGATGGATCAAACGATTTCGGTGACCTCAACGCCGACGGCATGCATTTCAGCGAAGAGGAACTGGAAGCGGCCATGGCCGGCTTCGAGCAGGAATTCAAGGATGCCGAAGCGTCCAAGCATGAGCGGGCGGACAATCCGCCATCTGAAGCTTTCGATTCCTCCGAAGCTTCCGATAACGCGGAATCCTCCGAATCCTCCGAATCCTCGGAAGTCGACGACATGCTCAACGCGGCTGAGGATTCGTTGAAATTCGAAGACGAGCTGCAGGGACTGCTTGGCAATCGCGCGAAAGTGGCGGTGATCATCACCAGACTGACCTCGCCACGATTGCTGTCGGCATTCTGTGAATTGTCCGACATTTCCGCGCAATGCATCGGATCGGCGCAAGGTGCTGTCGCGGTGCTGCGCAATCTCGACGGAGACGGTCCGGAAGCGGCGGTCAAAGACATGACGATCGTCGTTGCCGGCATGCCCGCGATTCTTGCCGTCAACCGTGCGGACAAGCTCGAAGCGACGATGTACGTGGAAGGCAGAGCGGGCAAAACCTTCGCTCCGCCGGTGCTATTCACCTCCACCGCGCCGTTCGTTGAGGATCTCATGCTGGGCATCACCGATATGAACGCGCTGGAACAGGCGGATATGACCATTTTCGATTCCGCTGACCTTGATCGGGATGCGGCGATGAGCATTATCGCCGAGCATACGCGGTTCGGACGCGGCACATCAAGCATCAGTTAACGACGGTAAACGCGAGTCATCCTGCCGAACATGCGTTATGCGACACAAGACGACTCGCGTCACAGAACAACGAATGACACAAGAAGGAGAACGCCCATGACTTCCGTGGTGGTTTTCGATTATGGTTTCGGCAACGTGCGTTCCATGGTTCGTGCACTGGCTGATCTCGACCTTGACGTGACCCTCACTTCCGACCATCGGCAGGCCTTGGAAGCCAACGGTCTGGTAGTGCCCGGCGTGGGCGCTTTCGGCGCATGCATGGAAGGACTCAAGTCGGTGGGCGGAGACACCGTGATCAAGGATCGTCTGCGTGCCGGGCGACCGGTGCTCGGCGTGTGCGTGGGCGAGCAGATCATGTTCGAACGCGGTATGGAACACGGCACCGGCACTCCGGGCCTTGGCCTGATCAAGGGCGACGTGGAACTGCTTGACGCCGATGTGGTGCCTCACATGGGATGGGACACCGTCGAGGCGCCGGAAGGTTCCGTGCTCATGAAGGGTGTGGAAGGTGAACGTTTCTATTTCGTACATTCCTTCGCCGCGATGAGTGCCGCTCCCGCCGACACGTCCGGCGACCAGCTTGATTTCGGTGACGCCGAGGAGCGCGTGACCTGGTGCACGTACGGACGTAGCCGTTTCGTGGCGGCCTACGAGCGTGGTCCGCTGTTCGCCACGCAGTTCCACCCTGAAAAATCCGCCGAAGCGGGCTCGCAGCTGCTGCGCAATTGGATTGCGACGTTCTGATGGTGCGAGATCGCCGATGATTGTTTCGACGATGCTTTGACATATACGCTTTTAAAACGACCACTTGGTACATTTATTTGCGATTGCCGTTTAGTGGCGGTCGGTTGATCACAGAGAGGTACAGACATGTCTTTGACATTGCTTCCCGCAGTCGATGTTCGTGATGGCAAGGCCGTTCGCTTGCGCCAAGGCGAGTCCGGTTCGGAAACCGATTACGGTTCGCCGCTGGAGGCTGCCCGCACGTGGGTCGAGTCCGGTGCGGAATGGATTCATCTGGTCGACCTTGACGCGGCATTCGGCACGGGCAACAACCGTGACCAGCTGCGCGCCATCGTCAAGGAGCTTGGCGACAAGGTCAATATCGAAATGTCCGGTGGCGTGCGCGACGACGCATCCCTCGACGCAGCTTTGGAAGCAGGCGCCGCCCGTGTGAACATTGGCACGGCAGCGCTTGAGAATCCGGATTGGACCGCTTCCGTCATCAAGAAGTACGGCGATCGCGTGGCCGTTGGCCTTGACGTGCGCGGCCACACCCTCGCAGCCCGCGGATGGGTGAAGGAAGGCGGCGATCTGTTCGAAACCATGGCGTTCCTGGATTCCGTTGGCTGCTCTCGTTACGTGGTCACCGACGTGGCTCGCGACGGCATGATGAGCGGTCCGAACATCGATCTGCTGCGTGAGGTTGCGGAACGCACTGATGCGAAGGTCACCGCGTCCGGTGGCATTTCCAAGCTCGATGACCTGCGCGCCATCAAGGAACTTGCCGATCTGGGCGTGGATTCCGCGATTCTCGGCAAATCGCTGTATGCGCGCGCCTTCACTTTGGAAGAGGCGCTTGAAGTCGCACGTTGAGCATTGTTCGCAAACCCATGACGATACGGCCGTCCACAACGTGGACGGTCTCGTCATATTCGGCGCGTGTTAACGACTTTCGTAACATGCGCATGGAACGATGGGACACTATGGATAAACAGCAAGAGTTTGCTTTGCGCACAGTCGAAGAACGCGACGTGCGCTTCATTCGTTTGTGGTTCACGGATGTGTTGGGAACGCTGAAGTCCGTGGCTATCGCACCGGCTGAATTGGAAGCTGCGTTCGAGGAAGGGCTCGGATTCGACGGTTCCGCAGTGGAAGGCCTCACCCGTGTGTCCGAAGACGATATGATCGTCAAGCCCGACCCGTCGACATTCCAGATTCTGCCGTGGCGTGGAGGCCCGCAAGGCACCGCGCGCATGTTCTGCGACGTGCTTACCCCTGATGGCGAGCCGTCGTTGGGCGATCCGCGTCATGTGCTGAAGCAGGCTCTGTCGAAAGCCAAGGAAAAAGGCTTCACCTTCTACGTGCATCCGGAAATCGAATTCTATCTGTTCGAAAGACAGGATGATTGGTCCCAGACGCCAACCCCAATCGATGAGGGCGGCTATTTCGACCATGTGCCGCGCAGCCCAGGCATGGACTTCCGCCGCGCCACCGTCAACATGCTCGAACAGATGGGCATTTCGGTGGAATACTCGCATCATGAGGCGGGTCCAGGCCAGAACGAGATCGATCTGCGTTATGCGGACGCGCTCACCACGGCCGACAACATCATGACCTTCCGTACCGTCGTCAAAGAGATTTCGCTGGAGCGCGGCATTCACGCCAGCTTCATGCCGAAGCCGCTTTCCGACGCTCCAGGTTCCGGCATGCATACCCACTTGAGCCTGTTCGAAGGCGACGCCAACGCGTTCTACGAGGCGGGCCAGGAATTCAACATGTCCGTCACCGCACGCCAGTTCGCGGCCGGCATTCTGTACCACGCGGCTGAAATCTGCGCGGTCACTGACCAGTACGTCAACTCCTACAAGCGCCTGTGGGGCGGCAACGAGGCTCCGAGCTACATCTGCTGGGGCCACAACAACCGTTCCGCGCTGCTGCGCATTCCGCAGTACAAGCCAGGCAAGGGCAATTCCGCCCGCATGGAATTCCGTGCGCTCGACCCGGTCGCCAACCCATACCTCGCATATTCGGTGCTCTTGGCAGCAGGCCTTGACGGCATCGACAAGCAGATGCAGTTGGGCGAGCCGACCAGCGACGACGTGTGGGAGCTTACCGATGCGGAACGTCAGGCCATGGGCATCCAGCCATTGCCGGAGTCTCTTGACGAGGCGTTGAAGGTTATGGAGAAGTCCGACTTCGTGGCCGGAGTGCTCGGCGAGCACGCGTTCGAATACTTCCTGCGCAACAAGCGTCAGGAATGGGAGGAATACCGCAAGCAGGTCACTCCTTTCGAACTGAAGAAGTACCTGCCGAAGCTGTAAGCGAACCGCAATCGTTTCATCAAAGACCGTTGTTGCAATCATGAGAAAACTGATTGCAACAACGGTCTTTTGCTTTCCGAATGATTATTTGAATCTTCTTTTGATGTTTCTGCAAGTATCGGATTAAAGTTCCAATGACTCAATTGACCGTAAATTAACGGTTTTGCGAAGAATCTCATCACCATAGTCAGAAAATATGAATGTCACAGGCGAGTTGCTTTGCGTTTCAAAAGCGACTGTCGTCGTCATTTTCACGCCGGGAGTGACCTTGCGTGTTGTGGAATAGCTATCATCGTCAAGATACGTGCTATGCAACTCAGTGCCGTCTTGGGTCGCGGAAACATCCATATAGTTCAGGAAAGCCCGGTATTTGCTTCCATTTTCGACATACCAGGATATGCGTGCGAACGCTATGTCATGATCGGTATATGAGGGGCTTGTCTTCTCAATGGAGTCTACGCGGAAATGCAGGGTGCTTTCGTCATAATCGGTTACGGATCCGTCTTCGTCGAAATTCGAAGCGTCCACTTGCTCGGGCTGAGGGACGGCCGCATAATCAATATGTTTCAAGGATCCTTCTATGTCGACTTCGTCAAAGGAAAACGCGGCGCGAACAACATTATGCTGCGAATAATTCATCAGCTGAACCACAACTGGTGAATTGGTGTCCGTAAGAACGAAACTGCTGGTGGTCTGCGAGCTTTTCTTCGGTTTCATTTCGGCGCCGGAGAACTCCGTGCGGTCGGAATCCTCGTTGGAAGTGAATGCAGGGGCAAGCTCGATGCCGTTTTGCATGACCATCAGATCTGCGACGGCATGAGGATACATCGTTTTCTTGCCGATGTTCGTGCAGGTGAGCAAAACCGTGAGCGTGGCGTCGCCGTTCAAATCCTCCGGACCTGTCTGCACGCCTTCGATGTTCACTTCCAATGCTTTTCCTCCGGTGGAGTAGAGCTTTCCAACGTCTTCGCTGACGGTTTCCTGTGTGGACAGCTCCTCGAACTGGCTTGTGGATCCATCGAAATCGGAGATGATGTTTGACATGCTGTCAGAAAGCATTCCGCCAATCGACGCTATTACAGCGATGATGATAACGATCTCCAAAACGGTGACGAAGCCGTTTTTATGGCGGCGTTGCTTCTTGTCGGAAGTGGATTGGAACTCGCGTGTGGCTCGTTCCGTTTGTATGCGCGGCGGATTATAGGGCTGCGATGGGCGTCCTTGCGGGTTCTGCGGGTTTTGCTGATTTTGCCGTAACGCCTGTTGCAAGCTTTGCTGCATGGACTGGGCATACCGCATGGTTTGCGTGGACCAGTCGTTCAACATGGTTTGGAGCGTGTCTTCTCGTGTGGACTGATCGCCTTGCGCCTGTTGAGATCTACCGTCTTGCTTGGATCGGGTGTTTTGTGGGGCCTGCCTGTCGCGCGATGCCTGATCGCTCTGCGCGGGTTTCACATATCGCCGCTGGACATAGGATTCACGCCGTGCATGGTCACGGTTCACCTGATTAGACAGGCGTTCGGCGTTGCTGCTGGGATCGATGTAATCGGAACCCTTGAACGGGTCGATATAGTCGTTGTTGTTGAGTAGGCCCATGAAAGGCTCCTTCTGGTCAGTCCCTTCCATGAGCAATTGTATCGAAAAATCAGCCTCGAGGAGAGCCGAACATCGAATTGTAGATGATTGCGAAATTACGATTGCCGTAAGTCGAACAGGCGTCGCCTTCGCCGACTCCCGCATCCAATGCGGCTGCATTCGGCTGATAAGGCGTGTAAATGTACAGCAGTGCAGTCGCCTTGTTTTCGATGTACACGTTGCTGCCACCGCAGCTGGCGTCCGGATTGTATTGAATATAGTTGAGCGTGCCCGCATGGTATCCATAGCGATCCTCATGTTGCACGTAATACTGGTAGCGTTTCGCCGCGCCATACACCTGTTTGAAAAAACCTGCATATTCCGGGTCACAGTTCGCGTCGTCCGGGCAGCTCAATCCCATGGCCGACTTGAATTGGAAGTCGCTTGGATCGGTGGCGGTAAGCAGATGCTGCTCCTTTTGCAGCACGGTGAGCAGCACTTTTTGACTGATGTCGCACGCCTTTCCCGACTTGTAGATGATCGCCGCGGCGCTTTCGTTCGGCTTCCCCTCATATGCTTCGCAGTATTCGTTGGCAGGTTGCGATTCGGTGCTAAACGTCATGGATTTCAAGCATTTCTCGCCGCTGCATGTGGCACCCTGTTTTTCGATGATGGCGTTCACCTGCTGCTCGCTCAACGCGTTCCCGTTGAAGAACAGACCATCTGAAATGATGTTGCCCGGATTGAAATCGTATTGCGTCTGCAATTGTTCCTGCGATGCGACCGCTTCATCCACTTGCACACGCCAACCGACGAATCGCACCAATCCAACGATCAACGCTAGCGCGACGATACTGGCTATCAGTGTTTCGCCGACTATGAGGATGCGTTTTGGGGTGTTTGCTTTTTTCCAGGCGTTACGGAGTTTGGTGAGACTTGGCTGGTTGTTTTTCTTGGGTTTGCGGTTGTTTTTTGCTGTGGTGGTTGTTTTGCGTGTCATCGCGCGTCATTGTATCGCGTTTGTCTTATCGTTTGTTTGACGATTGATTCGTCAATCGATTGACGTGAGAAGCTTTAATGACAATGCGAGTTTGGCAAGGCGTGGGGAGTTCGAGGGGCTATGGAGGAGAAGAGTATGGCGAAGAGTGATGTGGCGAAGGAACGGTTTTTCAATCTGCCCGTGATTGTGCTGATCTCGCTGAGTTTCATGCTGGGCATGAGCGAGTTCATCGTCGTTGGCATTCTGCCGGATATCGCGGCTGGCTTGAAAGTGTCGGAGGTGACGGTCGGCAATCTGGTGTCGCTGTTCGCGTTCGTGTACGCGCCGGTCACGCCGCTCGGTTCGGCCCTGTCCGCGCGCTTCCCGCGGTTCGCCACGCATATGACGCTGATCGGCGTGTTCCTGGCGGGCAACCTGCTGTGCGCCTTCGCACCCAACTACGCGGTGCTGATGGCCGGACGCATCCTGATCGCGCTGGTGTCCGGCACACTGGTGGCCATCGCCATGACCTACGCGCCCGATGTGACCACCGACACCTTCCGCACGAAATTCATCGCATGGGTGTTCTCCGGCTTCTCCATCGCCTCCGTGGTGGGCGTGCCCGTCGGCACTTGGGTGGCCAACACGTTCGGCTGGCGTTGGGCATTCCATCTGGTCAACGCGCTTACCGTCGTGCTCATCATCGGCATGGTCGCCGTGCTGCCTCGCAACAGCCATGCGGCAAAAATCGGCTTCCTGTCCCAGTTCCGCCTGTTCTTCGACCGCCGCATCCAGCTGGGCGTGCTCGACGTGGTGTGCGGCGCGGCCGCAAGCTACGTGTTCTACACATACCTGACTCCGATCATGCGCGATGAAGTGCATGTGCCGGAGCAATATCTGAGTGTCGGACTGGTGATCTTCGGCGCGGCCTGCCTGTGGAGCAACCTGTATGGCGGCAAGCTCGCGGACCGGGGCAGGGGAGTGGAGCCGCTGACGCACATCCGTCCCATCTACTGCGCCCATGCGGTGCTCATGGCATCGCTTGTCGTGGCGCATTGGGTGCCGGTGTATGGCGCGTTGCTGCTCGTGGTGCTGGGTATGTTCATGTACCTGCAGAATTCCGCGTCCCAAGTGCTGTATATGGACGTCGCCTCGCAGTCGCATCCCGGATCGTTGAACCTGGCCGCGTCGCTCAATTCCATGTCGTTCAACATCGGCATCGCGATCGGTTCCGCAGTCGGAGGTGTGGTCAATGGCCATTTCGGACTGATGTGGCTGGGGCCGGTCGGCGCGCTGTTCCTGGTATGCGCCATCGCCATCACCACGATGCTGCGCCCGTTCGTCGCGCAGGAACGCAAGTTCTATGCTGATATATGACGGGGAACGCTGTGGTCAGCCGAGCGGCTTCCACTGATCGGTGTCATTGACGTCTCCGAACGACGCGCCGTTCGCCACCCAACAGCTTTGCATTTCCGCGTTTGAGAAATCCACTGTGGTGGGCTGGTTTTTGGCGTGCGCGTCCAGATCCTTCTTGTACGCTTCCTTGTCGTAGTTTTTCGGCACGATACCGGCCTTATGAAGGCAATCGACCATGGCTTGGTCGCCATCGGAAAGCATGCCGGGATTGCCGATCTGCATCTGGTATACACCGGTCACCGCAATGACTTCAGTGTTATAGCATTTGTTCTCATCCTCGTTGAACTTCTTGCGCTGTTGGTCGCTCATGCCGGTGGTATCCCGCATGGCGATCATGTACAGGCCATTGGAGAACTGCCTGAGCACCGGTGTCGTATACCCATAGCCGGTCACGCACTGCTTGTAATTCGACCAGGCAAGCTCGTAATCCGGTTTCGATACGCTTCCCGACTTTCTGGAACGCTTCAGAATCGTTTTCTGTGCGTCACTCATGGGATATTTGGTATCGGGTTTGGCGTCCAAATCAAGAAGGAAATCGATGTAATCCGGTATCGAATTCGCGATTTTGGTCTTGGAAGCGTCACTGCCGGCACTTTCAGTCTGCTGTTGCGTATCCTGCCGATCGCCGACCGTCCCACAACCCGTGCAGCCGATAAGCATGGCGAGGAAGCATACGATGGCTACGCTTCCTCGCCATGTACCCATATTCAGTTGCATCATCGCCATCTCCTTTCTCGTGATAGACGAGCCTTGATGGGGTTCCGTTGTTTGTTTTTTGTATTGCCTTAGCTGGAAGTTTTCGCAGGTCTCCACACCTTATCGCTTTCCATAGTGGTGATGCCGAGCGCGGCCAGACAGCTTTGGACTTTGGGATCCGAGTAATTCAGCTCAGTGTGCTCGTCCTGCAAGCGGTTTTTCTCGTCTTGCTCGAACAGTTTCTTCGTATAGCCTTTCGGTGCCACATTCTCCCTCTTCAAGCAATTGACGGCCGCTTGATTGACATCGTTGATCATTTGCGGATTGCCCAATTGGAGGGCATATGTGTCATTGATGTAGATCACTTCCGTGTTGAAACAAACGCCATCGTCTTTGTTGAATTTGTTTCGTTGTTCGTCGGTCATGCCCTCGGCGTTTATTCTGGCGACGAAATACAGGCCATTGGGATAACGGTCAAGTACTGGGGTTGAATACCCTTTGTCGACCACGCATTGTTTGTAATGGGACCAAGCGAGTTCGTAATCGGTAGAGGACACGCCTCCAGCCGCTTCCGAACGTTTGAGAATCTCCCGTTGGGCTTTGGTCATCGGATACGTCGCGCGAGGATCGTCATTGTCTTTGATCACCGATGCTATATATTGCTTGATCGGTTCGGAAGAAGTAGTTCCACCGCCTTCGGGAGATGATGCTGTATCGGAGACTTGTCTTGAGCATCCGGACAAAAGTAATACTACCGTCAGACCGATGGCCATGCAGCGGCAACTCATCGAAAAGTTTGTCATATACCTCTGCTTTGTTTGTATCTTTGACAATCTAGGAGAGCCTCACGAGTATTGGTAGTGTTCCATAGCATATTCCGACAGCCAGTACTGATGCGGAGATCGTTTTCACCAATTTATTCTGTTTCATCCAGGACATCATCGTCCACCTTTCATCGTGTTAGAACTCGGGCAATCGGTAATTCGTCGGATGAGAGGCAGCGCAGCTCTGGTGAAATTCTGCCATCCGAAGTCAAGATGGATGGCCCACGCACGCATTCCGCTGGACTGACGTGCAGGGGGTGTTCGGCGGTTGACTTTTTCGGGACTGACCTGCTGTTCAAGCATCTTGATTTCGTGGCGGAACTTGGTTCACCATCGTGGTATGCGGACCGTCCGGCTGCGGCAATCGACATTGTCGCCGTTTACCGCAGTGGGTACCAAATCCGCTCATCCGAGGCGGTCACGTTCACTCCGGCCGTCACCAAGCAGGTCAGCGCCTTCCTGTTATCGCGCAGTCCTGCGCTTTCTCCGGATTCCAAATCCTTCTCCAGCTTATCGGCGGTGTAGTCTTTGGGCTTTATGCCTTCCTTGCGCAGACAGTCGGCCGCCACCTCCTTGTCATTGAGCAGCAGCTTCGGATTGCCCAACTGGAGCCTGTACACGGTGTTGATATCCGTGACATGCAGCATACTGCAGGATGTCAGATCGTCATTGAGCTTGCGGACCGCCTCTTTGCTGGCACCATCGGTGTTGTACGAGGGCAGAGCGTAAATGCCGTTGTCGTACTTGTCGAACGTCGGCTCGGCATAGCCTTTGTCCACAATGCACTGCTTGTAATCCGCCCATGCGCGTTCGTAGTCGGCCTGACTCACCTTTCCGCCCGAAGCGGCCTTCTCCAGTGCAGACTTCTGCCGATCTGACATGCTGTCGCCGTCGGCATCGAGCAGGGATTGCGCATATTCCTTTAATGATGGCGCGATTCGTGTGCCTTGGTGAGAAGTCGTGAGACCTGTATTCTTGCCATTATTGACCGACGGAGCGAATCCGCATCCAATACATATCGTCAGGAGGCAGCACAGAACCGGTATTCCGACATATTTTGAAAGGTAATTGCGCATGGGCGTTAGCTCGCTCCTTTCCGAAGAAAACGCAAACTTGATTACATCATATAGAACTCGACCCAATCATTATGGGCATTTTGCGAGCCGGAATTGTCGACGCTACAATACACGCCGTTTGACACAATTGCCGAATGGTGGTTCCCGTCCTGTACAGCATCGCAGAAATTACTATTACTAAACGAGTAAGCAGAGACTTTTGAATACGTCGGTGTTGCTTTCCAGGATCCACGATACTGTCCATAGTCGAAAGAACTTCCGCTTACAGGATAGTGTATTTCAGCACTCGCCACGGCAGTGGTGCCGAAGCATATTCCGACAGCCAGTATTGATGCGGAGATTGTTTTCGCTAGTTTATTGTGTTTCATCCAGGACATCATCGTCCACCTTTCATCATCATATCGGGCCGCCTTGGCCCGGTGATTCATATGATATGAGTTGTTTTACGGGGTTATTGCGAACGATGTACTCAATATGAGTAAGTGGCGGTGATGAAATGATGTATTGTATTGCGGTAGGGGGATGTTTCTCAGGGGAAGGAGCGTTGTACCATGACGGGGAAAACGGTTGGTGGTCCGAAGATATTGCTTGTTGACGATGACAAAATCGTCATCGAGGCGCTGACTGACCTATTCAAGCGGATTCTTCCGGCGGTGGGTATCGTCGATTCGGCTACCAGCGGCGTTGAGGCTTTGGAATTGTTTGCATCAAATGCCGACCAATATGCTCTTGTGCTGCTTGATATGTCGTTGGAAGGTATGCAAGGCCCGGAAGTCTGCCGTCGCATGCGGTTGATGGACTGTTCCACGCCGATTCTCGGCATGACCAGCTTCAGTCTGAACCGGTATCGCGTGCCGCTGGCGGCGGCTGGCGCGCAGGGGCTTGTCGGTAAAGGTGGCGAGACGCAGCTCGAACAAGCCGTCTCCCGTGTCCTTTCAGGATGTTTCCTGCCCGGTTTTGAAACTCCGATGGCGGCTTATGCGAAGCTGAAATGCGATACTCAAGCGGAGTCCACGCTCACCAACATGCAGGAAACCATCATGAACCTGTGCGCGAACGAATATCTGACGGATGGCGAGATAGCCGAACGGCTCGGCATATCCATCGCCACCGTGCGCAAGCACATGCAGAACATCGTCAAACGACTGAACTGCCGTACGCAACGGCAAGCCATCATCACATGGTTGAAACATGGGAACGAGCGCTGACATGACCGGAAAGAACAAAGAGCTCCGGTGGCCGGATATGCCGCGAATCAAACATCCGTTCCGTGTTGCGGCTATCATGACGTGCGAACTTCTGATGGTTTATGAGGCGGTGTGCCACCCCGGTTCGCCAATGGCATTGATGTTTACCGCCATACAGATTATGCTGACCGGTCTCGCATATTTCTGGCCCCGTGCGTGCGCGTCCGTATGCCTATCATAAGGATGTGATCGGCCGGTTGATTGGCGAGGTGTACGCGAACGTTTCGCGTCATGCGCCTTCCGGAGGCAAGTGCGAGGTGCCGGTTCTGGTGAAGACGCATTCCTTGGAAATCACCGAAGTGAATGATATGGGTGCCCGGCATTCCGGCAGCCTGCCCGGCGGCCATGGCCTCAGACAGTTCGCGGCTGAAATCGAGCATATCGGAGGAAGTCTTTCCACCGATTGCGAGAACGGCATATGGATGTTCCACGCGCGCATTCCGTTTGACTGATGGCTTTCCGGCGCGGAGAACGGGGTAAATGCAAAGAGCCGGTGGATGATGCTGGGAACACCTGGTTTACATACCCATATTGGGTATGCCGCGCATGGAGGCAAATCTTGGGGGTATAGAATAGGGGTAAAGCAGGCCATGGCGGCCTGACGGCTGCGTCGTTTGCGAGGAGGTCGATGGCGATGTCGAGGAAAACGGGCATGCGTGGCAAAGCTGTTGCCGTCATATGCTGTCTCGCTTTGCTTGTTGGCTGCGAGGGTTGCGGGGTGCTGAAGGAAGGCCCGCAACGGGAGCGTCAATCCCAGCAGGGTCAATCATCGCAACAGGATGAACGAATCGCGTCGTCGCTGAAGGATTATGCGCGATCGTTGTTGGATTCCGACGGCGGCAAAATATCCGATCAGCAGAAGTCCGCGCTGGAGAAGGCCGCTTCGGGCGGAAAGGTGAGTCAGGCCGACTACGAACGCGCATGGGCGGATTACAAGCAGTGCATTGTGGACAAAGGCTATGCCGAGCCGACGTTCGACAAGTACGACAACGGCATTTACGCTCTGCCCTCGTACAACACCGATGGTGCCAGCAAAGAGGCGGTCCGCAAGCTCAATGACGATCTGACATCCTGCAGTATGCTGCATGTCACGGATATCAACACCGTGTACAGGCTCCAGTTGGGCAATCCGAAGCTGCTGCTCAATGACAAGGAGGTGGCGGCCGACTGTCTGCGCAAGGAAGGCATAAAGCCCAAAGACTACACCGCCGATAAGCTGGAGAAGGATTTGGAATCCGGAGAAAGCGCAGGACTGCGCGATAACAGGAAGGCGCTGACCTGCTTGGTGACGGCCGGAGTGAATGTGGCCGCCTCGGATGAGACGGTCTGGTATCCGCTGAAGTAGTCTGATGCGCGAAGGAGCTCATATGCGAGTGGTCGTGGAAGGGCTGGCCCACCGGTTCCCGGGGACCGACCTGCTGTTCGAGCATCTTGATTTCGTGGCGGAACCTGGCTCCACCATCGCGGTATGCGGACCATCCGGTTGCGGCAAATCGACATTGCTGTCGATTCTCGCCGGTTGGGAGAAACCATATGCCGGAACCGTAACCCGTGAAGGCGTGAACCGTGTGGGATGGGTGTTCCAAAACCCGTACGGTGTGGCGGAACGCACCGCGCTCGACCACGTGGTGTTCCCGCTGCTCGCCAAAGGCATGCGGCGCAAGGAAGCCGAGCCCAAAGCCTTGGAAGCCATGGGGCTATTCGACCTCGAATACGCGGCCGACCGCCGGTTCTCCGACCTCTCCGGCGGCGAGGCGCAACGTCTCATGCTGGCACGCGCCGTCTGCTCCAAACCCGACATGCTGCTCGTGGACGAGCCTACCGCCCAATTGGACACGCGCACCGCGCATTCCGTCAGCCATGTGCTGAACAACCTTTCCGGCCAAGGCATGATCGTGCTCGTGGCCACACACGATCCCGACACCCGCGACGCCTGCGACCGTGTGCTCGACCTCGCCGACTACGCGCCAGGCGGCAGCAAATCGCAAGACCCGGAATTGGAAAAATAGACGAATGGAAAGGCATCGACTCATGGGAAAGAAACATAACGCCACAGCCGTGACGAACGGTGCCGGACGCGGACGGCTCGCATGGGCTTGGAGCCTGCTCGCCGTGGCAACCGCCATCTGCGTGTCCGTGGGAGCATGCGCGCTGCTCCTGCCGGATCGCGCGCCGGCATTGCTCGGCTCGGCAGGGGAGACGACCACCGCGCCGGCCAGCGTGCAGGAATACTCCGGTAGCCAGCAGGTGACGGTTGTGCCCACCATCTCCACCGAACGTAATCTTCTCGGCAACGCCAACGGCACCGTCACCGCCGACTGGTCCGCAGACGGACTCGCCTCCGGCAAAGGCGCATACAAGGTCAACGACCGCGTGGTCGTGGCCTTGAACACCGCCACACCCCTATACCGTGACCTCAAAACTGGAGACAAGGGCGACGACGTGCTCGCACTGAACAACGAGCTGAGCCGACTCGGATACAACAGCGTGGCCGGTTCCGACACCTACTGGTGGGCAACATCCGACGGCTGGCGGCAACTCATGAACGACAACGGCAACCCCTCCGACGGCACGCTTGCGCTTGCCGACACCATGTGGATTCCTGAAAACGCAGTCGCGGTCGACGAGTGGATGGCCACCACCGGTTCCATGGTGACGGGCGGCATGGCAATCGGGAAAATACCGGGAGTGTTGACGAAACTCACCGTGAAAAACGGCACGGCGGTAGGGCAGGATCGCACTATAGGCATGTATGGCGTCAATGGGATATTGCCGGCCGATAGCACGGAAATCACCGACGCCGAATTCCTGCGCAACGTGTCGGCAAGCGAGACGTTCCAGTCCATGGACATGCAGACCAAAAAGGCCGGTCTCGACGCCACCGTGGCATTAAAGGAACCATTACAGGTGCTGCGCGTGCCGGCGGGAGCGGTGTTCGGCATCGACGGCAGCAGCGGCTGCATCGTACCGAAATCCCGCAACACATCCAATACGCCGGCGAAGGTGACGATTGTGGGCAGCGAGCTGGGCGTGAGTCTGGTGCAGGTACAGGATGCCGACGCGTCCGCGATCACCAACGTCGAAATCGGCAGCGGGCTCAACGGGCTGGTTTGCAAATAGTCGGCGGATGAATCGCAAGAAACCGTTGAACTTCGCCAAACAGTGTGAAAACCGCATGAAACCGCCAATAAGGGAGCGTATATGAGACTTGGATCGGTGCTTTCCGAAGCGCTGCGCAACATCGGCTCGGGCGTGAGCCGCGCGTTCGCCATGTTTCTCGCCGTGCTGCTCTCTGGAACGCTGCTGGGCGGATATGAGGCGATGACCGTGATCGACTTGGAATCGCAGGCCGTGCAGCGCATCAACGCTTACGCTGACGTCAACGCCATCGTCGGTGGAACGGTGGATGGCACCGCATGCGACCGGTTGTCCGACGCCGGCGATGGAATGACGGGCACCTTGGCTGGCGCGATGCGTGCCGGCAAACAGGTCGTGCCACTCGCGACACCCGGCAAGGACATCTCATCGTATGACGTGACACCCGGTATGATCCGGCTGATCGCCGGCAACGCCAAGGCCGACGTGTCCGGCGTATGGGTGCCGCGCGACGTGGCCAAGGACTTCGGGCTTGCCGTGGGCAGCGCATTGCGGACACGCGAAGGCACCATGCGTGTGGCGGGTGTGTTCGACTGGCCGAACGATGGACGTGACACACGCTTCGCATACGCGTTCATCGTGCCGGTGTCGGCGAGCGCTTCGACGTTTGATGAATGCTGGGTCAAGCAGTGGCCGGTTGATGGGCAGACGGAGAATCTGCTGTATGCCACGTTGGTGGCGGGTTCCGGCTCGTCGAATGCGGGTGTGACGCAGGTGAATAAGGGGTTTGATGCGCATTATGACGCGCGTGCGTCGTATGTGAATCGTTCGACGCGGTGGATGCCGTGGGTTGGGTTGGCGATTGGCGTGTTGGTTGGTGTGTTTGGTGTGCGCCGGCGTAGGCTGGAGTATGCGGGTGCGTTGCATTCGGGGCAGTCGAAGGGTGCGCAGTTGCTGGGTATTGGTGTGGAGACCGGTGTTTGGGCCGGGTTGGCTACGGTTGCTTCGTGTGCGTTGTTGTTGGCGTATGCGGTGCGGATGAGCCGGTCCGATTGGGTGGCGGTGTTGGCGGCTGCGGTGCGTACGCCGTTGGCTGTGTTCGCCGGTGTGATGGTGACGAGCCTGTTTGCGGGGTTGTTGATTCGGGAATCGCAGTTGTTCCGTTTCTTCAAGAAGCGTTGACTGGTTTGAGGAAACGGAACAATTCGTTGGGGTTGTTTTGGCTGGTGGCTAGGCGATGGCCTTTTTGATGCGTTGCAGGCTGATCGGTTTCGGTGTGCCGAGTTCCTGCGCCCAAAGGGATACGTAGAATTCCTCGAGCATCCAGCGTACGGTTTCGGCTTGTTTCATGAGTGTTTCATGGCGTGGGCCGGCTGGTTCGCGTTGTGCTTTCGCCATGGTGTTGTCGGTGAGTTGTTTGGCTTCGTCGGCTTCCCATGCCCAGCGTACGTCGCGGTTCTTGTCGTTTTTCGCTTTGGTGAGGCGCAGCAGGTCGGCGTGCAGGTATCGTTCGATGGACGGTAATGCGTCCGGTGGCGTCTTGCCGATGAATCCGGGGAAGACGAGCGTGGCGATGTGCTCGCGGATCGACTGCAGTACGCTCAGCAGGGGTAGGTCGGCTTTGCCGGATACCGCCTTGTCGACTTCCGCATACCGTTTCAGTATGGCGATCACGTCGTGCGCCACCGCGTACACGGTGTCCTCGTACACTTCGCGCACGTCGAGCACTGCGTTGGCGAGCGCTTCGTCGTCGGGCAGCTGGTCGACGTTCGGCAGGAGTCGTTTGACGGCGGCCAATTGCAGGTCTTCGGTGAGTTCCTTCGTGGATTTGTAGGGGGCGGAGGCGAGCATGAGCGCTTCCGTGCCGAGCCAGCGTGAGGAGATGCGTTCACCGGGCAGGCGCAGTGTGTCGAGCGCACCTTGCCAGAGCATGGTGGCGCGTGCTTCGGTGGTTGCTCCCGCTTTGTTGAGCAGGTTGGCTTTTTCGACGATTTTGCCTTGGTCTCCGGCGTTTCGGGCTTGTTTCTCGACCATGTGGCGTGCGGAGGCTTTGGCTTGCTCGGCGAATTTGCGTTGCAGGTCGACGAGTGATTTGCCGGTGCCGAGTGTTTTGACGGGGCCTCGCGCGTGCCGTCTGCCGTGCTGGTTCTTGCGGTTGGGTGGCAGCTGCTGTTCCACGGCGAAGGTCATGCGCAGGTATGGTGCGAGCTTGTTCCATAGTTCTCCGGTGAGGACTTCCGGGTGGATTTGCGCGCCGACGATGCTGATGGCCGCTTGGGTGAACGCGTGTGGCAGGTCGGGCCATGTGGCGACGCCATCCTCGTTTTCGGGGGCCAGGTTTGGTTTTTGCTGGCTTCCGGAGCCGGGTAGGTCGGGGTATCGTTCGTCGATCCAGGCGCGGATCCTGCGTGCCGTGTCCGGGGCGGGTACGAACTGTACGCGCAGGGTTTTCGGCAATGATTTGATCATGCCGACGATGAGCTCGTCCAGCAGTCCCGGCACGTTCCATGTGAACTGTTCCGGGGTCAGCCGCGACAGCGCCTTCAACGGCACGTGCACGGTGACGCCGTCGTTCGGGTCGTGCGGATCGTAGATGTAGCTCAACCTTAGGTCGATGGGGGAGCCGTCGGTGCCGAGCGTATGCCAATGGTCGGGATAGTCGTCCAAGGACACCGAATCGGAGTCGGCGAGGCGTTCCACCTTGTCCGGGTCGAAATCCAGCAGGTCGGGCTGCTCGTCGTGCCTTGTCTTCCACCATTTTGCCAGGTCGGCCACGCTGGTGACGGTGTTGGGGATGATGGCGTTGTAGAAGTCGAACAGGTCCTCGTCGCCGACGGTCTGCGCCACCTGGCGGGTGCGGCTCGCGTCGTCGGCCGCGTCTTCGAGGATGTCGCGGTTCCGCATGACGAAATCGTCGTAGGGGAACCGTTGCTGGATGTCGCCTTCCACCAGGCCTTGGCGGATGAGGAAGTCGCGTGCCTCGAGCGGGTTGATGCGCCCCCATTGCACGGTGCGGTCCTGCACGATCGGCAGGCCGTACAGGAGCACCTTCGCGCTCGCCACGGCCGAGCCGCGCGAACCGGACCAGTGCGGGTCGGCGTAGGTGGTGCGGGTGAGCGCTCCGGCGAGCGGTTCGGCCCATGCGGGGTCGATCTGGGCGGAGTACCGCGCCCACAGCCGGCTTGTCTCCACCAGTTCGGTGCTCATCACCCATTGCGGGGTCGACTTGGCTACGGCGGAGGCGGGGAACAGGGCGAAATGCGTGCCGCGCGCGCCCTGATAGTCGTTCTTCGCCATCTTCTGCGCACGTTTCATCGCGCGTGCCCGTGCCGCTCCCTTGAGCCCGGCGAAATCGGAAGCCTTCGGCTCGCGCACGATCTGCATGCCCATCATGGACAGCAGGCCGGAAAGCATGGACGTGTGGATGCCCTGCGCGTCCCATGAGCAGCACAGCGAATGCGCTGCCTGCTGGTTGAGCGGTAGCTGGCGGATTTCCAACGGTGGGCGGGACACGGGAATCGGCTCGCCGAGCTTGAATGTGAACTCCCGGCACATTTCGCGCAGCTGGGCGACCAGATCCTTCCATTGGCGCATGCGCAGCCAACTCAAGTACTCGGTCTTGCAGATGCGGCGCAGTGCGGAATTGCTTGGTTCGCCATCAGCTTGGAACACGCGGTCCCACAGGTTCAACGCGGTCAGAAAGTCACTGGTCGGGTCCGCATACCGGTTGTGGATGCGGTCCGCCTCCTCACGGTTCTCATCGGGACGTTCGCGCGGATCCTGCAGGCTGAGGAACGCCACGACCACCAATACGGCGGCCAGTGTGTTCGGCGTGGTTGACTTCGCGGCCTCGATGATCATGCGGCCCAAACGCACGTCGATCGGGATGCGCGCCAGCATGCGGCCCGTATGCGTCAACATCACTTCGCCATGCTTGCGGGCGATGGCCTTCAGTTCGGTCAGCTCGTTGAAACCATCGGACACGGCCTTCATATCCGGCGGGTCGATGAAACCGAAATCCGTCACATCCCGCGCGGTGCGCGCCACGCCCACCGACAGCATGTGCAGGACGACCGCGCCCAAGGACGTGCGTAGGATCTCCGGCTCCGTGAATTCGGGACGCGTCTCGAAATCCTCACGTGAGTACAGGCGGATCGCGATGCCGTCGGCGATACGGCCGCAGCGGCCCGAACGTTGGTTCGCGCTCGCCTGGCTGATTGGTTCGATCGGCAGCCGCTGCACCTTCGCCGTCTTCGAATAACGGGAGATGCGCGCCGTGCCCGGATCGACCACATAGCGGATGCCCGGCACCGTCAACGACGTTTCGGCCACGTTCGTGGCGATCACGATGCGCTGATGCTCGTGCGGCTCGAACACCTTATGCTGCTCCTTCGAGGAGAGCCTGGCGAACAGGGGCACGATCTCGATCGCGTCGGGGCGGCGCATGTCCACCGCGCGCGGTCCGTAATGGCGGCGCAGCGCGTTTTCGAATTCGTGGATGTCGCGCTCGCCGGAGGCGAACACGAGGATGTCGCGTGGCCCGCGGTCGTGGCTTGAATGGATGACCAGTTCGGCGCAGGCGCGTGCCACGGCGGTGGGCATGTCCACGTTCGTATCGCGTGAATCGCGGCCATCCCTACCATCCGGCGCTGCGGACAGGCTCTCGTAGTCAGCGTCTCCCGGCATCGCGCCGGTTTCAAAACCGGGTACGGAACGCATCAATGCCGGAGCAGTGCCCAGCGGCTCATACATGACCTGCACGGGGTAGGTTCGCCCCGAAACCTCGATAACCGGCACTTTCGTATGCAAAGCATGTTCGAAGTGCTCCTGGAACTTTACCGAATCAATCGTCGCCGACGTGATCACCAATTTCAGGTCACGGCGTTTCGGCAATAGCGCAGTCAAATAACCGAGCAGAAAGTCAATATTGAGACTACGTTCGTGCGCCTCGTCGATAACGATCGTATCGTATTGCATCAGTTTCGGATCTCGTTGAATCTGCGCCAACAGAATACCGTCGGTCACCACGCGAAGACGAGTCTTCGGTGAGCCCTCATCGGTGAAACGCACTTGATAGCCGACCTCGTCGCCCAAACGCACGCCCATCTCCGCGGCGATACGTTCGGCCACGGTACGCGCGGCCAGCCTACGCGGCTGCGTGTGCACAATCTGCCTGCCATGCGAGCCGCGGCCCAATTCCAACAGAATCTTCGGCAGCTGCGTGGTCTTACCGGAACCCGTCTGTCCGGAAATGATCACCACCTGGCTTGCTCTGACCGCTTCGGCGATGTCGTCGCGCGCCGTGGAAACCGGCAGTTGGGAGGGATATTCGAATTTCATGCCTTCATAACCTCGATGACGCGGAAGCCTTTCGAACTCGCGTACTTGCTTACCTCATATCCGTCGCCGAGCTGCGTGTCGAGCCACGGGATCAGCGAATCGGAACCCAGATTCTTCTGCACCACCAGATATGCTGCGCCTCCCGCGTTCAGCCGCGGAAGCCATGTCATGAGCAGCGTGTGCAGGACTTCCTTGCCGACGCGAATCGGCGGATTCGACCAGATCAGGTCGAACGTCGTCTCCGCGGGAATGCCGTCGGCCGTGGCCGCGTGGATGTTGCCCATGCCGTTGAGCTCGGCGTTGCGCCGGGTCAGTTCGAGCGCGCGCTCATTGACGTCCAACGCCCAGATGTCCGCCTTCGGCGAAGCGAAGCCCAACGCCAACGCGATTGGCCCCCAACCGCAGCCCAGGTCGAGGAACGTGCCCTCCTCGGGAGGTTCCGGCGCCTGACGCAGCAGCACCGACGTGCCCAAATCCACGCGGTTGCCGGAGAACACGCCGTTTGACACCTCCACGTCCGCCTCGTTGCCGCGCAACGTGACGTGCAGTGTTTTGCGCACGTCCTTCGACTGCGGCTCCGCCGCGAAATACTGTTCGGCCTGTGCCATGTCCGATCTCCTTGCAAACGCTCGTCTGCGGCAATCCATGGTGTTTTCGCCGCGCCCGTCCACGTGGCGAAAGCATGGATGCCCATGTCTCTAGAGAATGATGATAATAAAGACACCATAGTTTAACCGTGAGAGGTGCCATTGAGCCAAGAAAACGACATCGAGCATAGCATGAGCGCCAACGACGTGTCAGGCGTGCTCGCAGACCAGTCCGAAGTGCTGCTTGATACCAACGGCGAAAACCATTTCAACGAATCCCATGACGAACAATGGCAGGAACGAGAATCCCGCAATGCGTTGAAGCATGTGTCCGGACTCGGCGAAATGCAAGACGTCACCGAAGTCGAATACCGAAAAGTCCGCCTCGAACGCGTCGTGCTTGTCGGCGTGTGGTCCAGCCGTGAAACCACACAGGCGCAGGCCGAAGAATCATTGAGAGAACTTGCCGCGCTTGCCGAAACCGCCGGCGCCGTGGTATGCGACGGCCTGCTGCAGCATCGTATCAAGCCGGACGCAGCTACATACGTTGGCTCCGGCAAAGCCCGCGAACTCGCCGGAATCGTGGCGCAAGAGGAAGCCGACACCATCGTTGTGGACGACGACCTGCCGCCAAGCCAACGCCGCGCCTTGGAAGACTCCACCAAAGTGAAGGTCGTGGATCGCACTGCCGTGATCCTCGACATTTTCGCCCAACATGCGACCTCACGCGAAGGCAAAGCCCAAGTGGAACTGGCACAACTCCAGTACATGCTGCCACGACTGCGAGGCTGGGGCGGATCACTGTCACGACAGGCAGGCGGCCGCGCCGCAGGAGACGCGGGCATCGGCTCGCGAGGACCTGGCGAAACGAAAATCGAAATGGACCGCCGTGTGATCCGAAGCCGCATCGCCAAACTCCGCAAACAGATCGAACAGATGGCTCCCGCGCGTGACGTCAAACGTGGCGCTCGCCGTCGTTTCGGATTGCCGACCGTTGCCGTGGTTGGATATACGAACGCGGGCAAATCGTCGTTGACGAATCGGTTGACCGGATCAGCGGAATTGGTGGAGAACGCGCTGTTCGCCACATTGGACACCGCAGTGCGCAGGGCGCGTGCCAAAGATGGACGTCAATATGCGTACGTCGATACCGTCGGGTTCGTGCGTCGACTGCCTACGCAGCTGATTGAAGCGTTCAAATCCACGCTGGAGGAGGTTTCCGAAGCCGATCTGATCGTGCATGTGGTGGACGGCTCGCATCCGGACCCGTTCTCGCAAATCGACGCGGTCGACGATGTGCTTTCCGACATCGACGGCGTCGAAACCATTCCCACGATTATCGTGTTCAACAAGGCTGACCGTATGGATGAGGCCACACGCGAGCGTATCGAGGCGTTGATGCCGGAAGCGTACATCGTATCGGCGTTTTCCGGCGAAGGCGTCGACGAGCTGCGTATGCAGGTGGAATCCATGCTGCCGACGCCGAACGTGCATGTCGAGGCGTTGCTGCCATACACTGCCGGTTCGCTGGTGTCGCGCGTACGTGAATACGGCAAAGTGATCAACGTCGAATACCGTGACGACGGTATGATGCTCGAAGCGGAAGTGGACGATCATTTGGCTGCGCAAATCGTGGAACAGTCAATCGGCTGAAAACCTTGCAAAACAGTGCAACGCAACGGACACAGCGTTTGTGAGCGCTCACATCTTTTGTGATGCATATCACTTTTCATTATTTGCAAGTCGTGTTATAACGCCTTGAAACGTCATGCTGTGTGGATAAAGTAAAGATGAAATTCTAAGAGAAAACCTGCTACCAGCGGGATATTCTTTCTTATAAGAGAGGTAAGCACATGGTGGATTCACCAATCAAGCCCACAAAGCTCGCTATCATCGGTGCCGGTGCAGTCGGCTCCACTCTCGCTTTCGCTGCCGCTCAGCGTGGCGTCGCACGTGAGATCGTGCTCGAAGACATTGCCAAGGAACGCGTCGAAGCCGAAGTACTCGACATGCAGCACGGCTCCAGCTTCTTCCCGACCGTGTCCATCGCAGGCTCCGACGATCCGGAAATCTGCCGCGACGCCGACATGATCGTCATCACCGCAGGTCCGCGTCAGAAGCCGGGTCAGTCCCGTCTCGAACTGGTCGGTGCCACCATCAACATTCTCAAGGCCATCATTCCTGGCCTCGTGAAGGTCGCTCCGAACGCCATCTACATGCTCATCACCAACCCGGTTGATATCGCAACCCATGTTGCCCAGAAGATCTCCGGCCTGCCGGCAAACCAGGTCTTCGGCTCCGGTACCAACCTTGACTCCGCACGTCTGCGCTTCCTGATCGCCCAGCAGACCGGCGTCAACGTCAAGAACGTGCACGCCTACATTGCTGGCGAACACGGCGACTCCGAAGTGCCGCTGTGGGCCTCCGCCACCATCGGTGGCGTCCCGATGTGCGACTGGACCCCGCTGCCGGGTCACGCTCCGCTCGACGCCGAAGTTCGTGAGCAGATTCACCAGGACGTCAAGAACGCCGCCTACAAGATCATCAACGGCAAGGGCGCAACCAACTACGCCATCGGCATGTCCGGCGTTGACATCATCGAAGCCGTCATGCGCGACTCCAACCGCATCCTGCCGGTGAGCTCCATGCTCCACGACTTCCACGGCATCTCCGACGTCTGCATGTCCGTGCCGACCCTCCTCAACCGTTCCGGCGTCAACACCGCCATCAACACCCCGGTGTCCGACCGCGAGCTTGCAGCCCTTACGCGTTCCGCAGAGACGCTGAAGGAAACCGCTGCCCAATTCGGCTTCTGATAAAAAACGCGGTAACGGAGTGCCAGCTGCGTTACACGGAATTCGACGTACCTCTGTACGCCTTCATTCCGTGCGCCTTGCTGTCACACGCGTTACTGCGTTTTTTATTGTTTTCTGGCGGTAACGGAGTGCCAGCTGCGTTACCGCTTTTTGGTTGCTTGGGTATTGACAGGCGATTGATCAGTCGTTAGACTGCAAAAAGAAATAAAGGAAACCCCGGCCTATGGCTGGGGTTTCTTGCGTTTTGAGAGCAATGAAAATGGTATTGAGAAACAATTTCAATAAGTTTCTTAATCGGGCTGAAGGATTAAGCATATGGCACATGACCACGCGCACGGATCGATAGCGAACACAGGAGCGGAACATCAAAAACGGCTCATGATGTCGCTCGGTCTCACCTCGACGGTATTCATAGCGGAAGTCATCAGCGCGGTCATCACAGAATCGTTGGCGCTGCTCGTTGATGCCGGACACATGCTCACCGACATGTCCGTACTCATCGCATCAACCGTCACCGCAATACTGATGCAACGCAAGCCCAGCAACAAACGCACCTGGGGCTGGGCAAGGCTCGAAGTGCTAACAGCGGCAGTCGGAGCCCTCATCCTCCTCATCGTAGGTATCTATGCGCTTGTGGAAGCCGGCATGAGACTTTTCGGCGGATCTGCCGACGAAGTAAACGACGTGCGATTGCTGCTCTTCATGGGCATACTTGGCCTCGCGGCCAATATCGGATCAATCTTTATCCTCGCATCGCAAAGCGAAGACAACATGAACATGAAAGCGGCATTCCTTGAAGTCATGAATGACGCTTTAGGGTCCGTTGCCGTAATCGTATCGGCAAGCGTGCTCATCTGCACCGGCTGGGCCGGATTCGACGCTGTGGCAGGTGGCATCATCGCACTCATGATGATCCCGAGAGCCATCAAACTGTTGCACAACGCGGTTCGCGTGCTTCTCGAAGAAACCCCCAACGGTCTTGATCTCGATGAAGTGCGTTACCACTTGGAACAAGTGCCGCATGTTGTGGCGGTACACGACATCCACGCGAGCACCGTATCCACAGGTATGCCGATCTTCATGGCGCATGTTGTGGTCGAACAAGGACTCACCATGAAAGAAGCGGCGGAAATACTCGCACAACTACAAGATTGCCTGCGCGAACATTTCCCCGTATCCGTACCTCATACCACCTTCCAACTCGAACCGGAAGGATACGGTTCGACAAGCAAATCCGAAATGCATTCCTAAACATTCTTAAATGACCGGTGCGTTTACCGGAAAAGAATCGCGCCCACAAAGATGGAGTCTTTGTTTATGGCTTCATCTTTGTGGGCGCGATTTCAATGGCGTTGAATAGTCTAACGTCAGATTTTGCGGAGCACGGTGACCACCTTGCCCATGATCTCAGCATGCGTGCCGTCGATAGGGGAGTAGGCGGGATTGTGCGGAATGAGCCAGACATGGCCATGATCCTTGCGGAACGTTTTCACCGTGGCCTCATCGTCGAGCAGCGCCGCCACAATATCTCCATTTTCCGCGGTGTTCTGCTCGCGTACCACCACAAAATCACCATCGCAGATAGCCGCGTCAATCATGGAGTCGCCATGTACTTCAAGCATAAACAGATTGCCGGTGCCAGTGAGACGTTCCGGCAGACGCATCACATCGTCCACATGCTGCTCGGCGGTGATGGGCACGCCTGCCGCGATGCGTCCCACCAAGGGGACATTGGGGGAAGCCATGATGGATCCGCTGGAATCAGATTGGCTCGGGAATGGGATGACCTGCGCTACTTTGCCGGGCGAAACCTCGTCATCGTCGAAACTCACGACTTCGATGGCTCTGCCCTTGTTCGCGTTCATGCGAATGAAGCCCTTGTCGTCAAGCACTTGCAACTGGTGTTTGACGGATGACGGACTTTTAAGCCCTGCGGCTTCGCCGATTTCGCGGAATGAGGGAGCGAACCCCTGCTCGACGAGATGTTTTTTGATGGCGCCAAGCACCTTGCGCTGACGGTCGGTCAGCGTGCTTTCATCCGGACGCTCGGCATCCTTTTTGGGCGTGAATGGGACGGTGCTCACGGTGGGCTCCTTTCAGGTCTTAGGCAAGCATAACGCGAAACGCCGAGAAAATCAAACATCTGTTCGAGGTGTGTCTGCAATTATCGAACATTTGTGCCATACTCAGAACATGCGTTCGATAGAACAGCTGTTCGAGAAGGAGTGGCGTGATGGATCGTGTGCCGAAGGCTCATGGCGTTGATTTCAAAGTCTGGGCGGATCGACTGGCCGTAATCATGATGCTGATGATGCTCGCATGGTGTTTGGCTGGATTGATGATGCCTGCACGCGCGCAGTCAGATCCCGGAGCGACGCCGGTGGTGGTATATACCGTCCAGCCGGGCGATACGTTGTGGGGGTACGCTGCGCGTATTACGCCTGATGGTGGCAATGTTGCGGATACTGTGGACGAGCTGGTACGCCTGAATAATCTGGATTCAGTATCGCTTCGGGCCGGTCAAAGACTTATCGTTCCCGACGAGGTATGAACCCGCGCAAGATTGGCCTAGTTCAATGGTTCAGGCTATTCTTGACACCATGCATTGCCCTTTTTGTCAGAATCCAGATACCAAGGTGGTCGATACCCGCATCAGCGATGACGGCCATTCCATCCGCCGTAGGCGTGAATGCCCGAAATGCTCCAAGCGTTTCACCACGCTAGAGACCACTATGTTGTTGGTGGTGAAGCGTTCCGGCAACGTTGAGCAGTTCGATAGGAACAAGGTGATTTCTGGTGTTCGCAAGGCATGCCAGGGCCGTCCGATCAAGGAAGACGATTTGAAGGCTCTTGGCCAGCAGGTCGAAGAGGATCTTCGTGCCCGAGGACTGGCTCAAGTCAAATCCGACGAGGTTGGCAGGGCTATTTTGAAACCGTTGCGTGATCTTGATGAGGTCGCGTATATGCGATTCGCCAGTGTATACCAGAATTTTGAGAATCTTGAGGATTTTCAGAACGCGATCGACGAGCTGAAGGCCGATGCGCTGAAGTAGGTTCGGACAGTTGCGAACGCATATGATAATGTGTTTGTTTTGGCTGAAATGGACTTGGTAGCGCAAAACTGGGCGATTACGGCAAACGGCATTAGGGTTCATGCATTGTGGGGGTTCCAGCCAATAAGTGATTGGAACCCCCACAATGCATTCGTATCATAGTGGCGTTTGCCGGATTGGGATCGTCAGCTGATCACACGCATACGGATCGTGCCTTCGATGGCTGCGAGTTCGTCCAAAGCCTTCTGGCTGGGGCGCTGGGCCACATCGGTGACCACATAGCCGATTTCGCCTTCGGTGCCCAGTGCCTGTGCCGCGATGTTGATATTCTCTTCTCCGAGCACACGGTTCACCTTGGCAAGCACGCCAGGCAAATTCGCGTGAAGATGCGCGATGCGGAAGTTCGAACGAATATCAGACAGTGTGATCTGCGGAAGATTCACGGACAACATGGTGGATCCCCTGAACCAATAATCCTCAAGACGCTGTGAGACGAACTGTCCGATGGACTTCTGGGCTTCAAGCGTAGACCCGCCAATATGCGGGGTCAGAATCATATTGTCTTCATCCGCAAGGCTCGTCAAAAACTCGTCGCCGCTCTTCTTCGGCTCGACAGGGAACACATCCACTGCGGCGCCCGAAATGTGGCCGGAGTCCAAATGCTTCTTCAGAGCGTCCAAATCAGCCACAAAACCGCGGGAAAGATTGATGAAGATCGAATCCTGCTTCATATGCGCGAACTGGTCCTCACCGAAGAAACCGGTATTGGACTTGCGGCCATCGACATGCAGTGTGACCACATCGGACTGTTCGAGCAGTTCGTTCAGCGTGGAGCAACGATGGGCATTGCCCATGGCAAGCTTCTCTTCAATGTCGTAGAACACCACGCGCATGCCAAGTGCCTCGGCGATGACGGAAAGCTGAGATCCGATATTGCCGTAGCCGATGATGCCGAGCGTCTTGCCTCGCACTTCATGAGAGCCGGAAGCAGACTTGTCCCACATACCGTGCTTCATATGATGGGTGTGCGCAGGAATGCGGCGCATCAGGCAAATGATGTCGCCGATAACCAGTTCCACCACGGAGCGAGTGTTGGAATATGGGGCATTGAACACGGCGATGCCGTGCTTGCCCGCATAGTCGAGATCGACCTGATTGGTGCCGATGCAGAAGCAGCCGACAGCCGTGAGCGTCGGACGTGCGTCGATGACTTTGCTGGTCACGCTGGTTTTGGAGCGAATGCCCAGCAGATCAACGTCTTCCAAGGCGTCGATGAGTTCATCTTCGTTGAGGGCGCCCCTGAGGCACTCGACTTCGAAGCCGTGGTCACGCAGTGACTGTGCCGCGTCAGGATGAATATTTTCAAGTAACAATGCTTTAGGCATGGTTCCTACCTTATAGCTTGAGCAGTTTTTCGTCTGCATTTGTCCGGACTATAAGCAGACGTTGTGTCGGTCTGGTCATGGCGACGTATAAATCGGCTGCGGCCACAATGCGTGAGGGGGCATTCTCCTCGATGCTTCCCGGCTGCACCACCATCACTGCGTCGTATTCCAAGCCTTTCACCATTTGCGTGGAACAAACGGTGACCTGTTCATCCCAAGAGCTCTGCGCATCGAGACGGTCGAACTCCTTCGCCGTCAATGTTTCGCGAAGCTGTTCGTACACCCGCCTGCGCAACGGCTTGACCATATCGTCAGGTGCGATGATGGCCACGCGCCCGGTGCCGTCGGAGGAGACGAATGCGCGGACCAGATCGACGGTCTGCTGTGCCACGGCATCGGCAATCAGACTGTCGTCGGCCAGAGTGAGGCGCTTGACCGAATCCGGCACGCCACGCACCGCATTGACGGTGGAGATGTACAATCCCTCCGTTGCTGCGAAATCACAGGCGAGCTGCGACACTTCCTTCGGATTGCGGTAATTAATCGTCAATTCGTTGAGTTGCCAATTGTGGGGTCCGAACAACGGATCCATCATACGTCGCCACGAACGGGTGCCGCCCAATGCGGAGGTTTGCGCAACATCGCCCACAATGGTGAACGAACGCGACGGGCAACGGCGGATGAGCATGCGCCAATCCATGGCGGTGAGTTCCTGAGCTTCATCGACAACGATATGCCCATATGTCCATTCACGGTCTGCGGCGGCGCGCTGCGCGGTGAGTTCCGCGTCCATCCCGTTGATATTGTCGACCAACATCTGCGAAGTGACGATGCCGGAGCCGATGCCAGCTTGAGCCAGCGTATCTTGCGCGAACTGCTCCTCCTCGGCGCGCTTGGCGTCCAACGCCTTTTGGCGGGCGACCGCTTTGGGGTCGGGGCCAAGCAGTTCCATGGCTTCATCCAGCAGCGGAATATCGCTGACGGTAAACGGCGACCCCTTGGGGCGAACCAATGCTTCGATATCGCGTTCCTCAAGCCATGGTGCGAAGCGACGAAGCTGCTGCGGCTTGCAGAACAGTTGGTCGATAAGCCATTCGCCGGTCATCGGCAACCATGCGAGATTCAACGTCTTGCGCAAGGTGTCATTCATGCGCAACTGCTGCATCACATCCGTCAACTCCGCCTGCTCCGGCTCGTAATCAAGCTTGTCCACATAACGGTTGCGCATGGCGATCAACATGCTATGCACGAAAGTTTCGCGTGCTTTGTTATGCTGCTGTCGCGTGCGCTTGGCATCGGTGATGGCCTGTTCGATATCCGCGCGCACGATGGGCACTGCGAATCCGTTGATGCGGATCGACGGCAATGATGCGGGGACGCGTTCTCGTGCGGCAACGGCATTGGCGATGGCTTTGGACATACGACGTTCGCCTTTCAATTTCGCGGCGAACGGGTTGTCATGCGCCGTCGCGATCACGCCGGGGATCAGATCGGCGATGGTTCGGCTGACCACTCCGGTCTCGCCGAGGGAGGGGAGCACCTGATCGATGTAATGCAGGAAGGTTGAGCTCGGTCCGACCACGAGCACACCGGAGCGTTCGAGCATTCGCCGATGCGTGTAGAGCAGATATGCCGCACGGTGCAGCGCCACGGCGGTTTTGCCGGTACCCGGTCCACCCTGCACCACCACGGCTTGGTTGAGGTCGGCGCGAATAATGCGATCCTGCTCGGCTTGGATGGTTGCCACGATATCGGTCATCTTGCCGGTGCGCTTGGCGTTCAACGATGCGAGCAGCGCGCCTTCGCCGGTCAGAGTGCCGTCCGAAGACGCCTGCCCGACCTGGTCGGAGTGCACATCGAGCACCTCGTCTTCAACGCCGACCACTTCACGGAAGCTGAGTGTGATATGGCGGCGCATTACGATATCGCCATGATTGGAAGGAGTCGCTTCGTAGAACGGACGTGCCGCGTCGGCTCGCCAATCGGTGAGGATCGGCTCGTGGTTTTCGTTGGACAGTCCGATACGCCCGATGTATCTGTGCGCACCGTGGACATCGTCGAGTCTGCCGAACACCAGGCGATCTTCGACGGCACGCAGCTGGGTGAGGCGATCCTCGTACATGGTGGCGAAGGAATCGCGTTCGGTGCGTTGCGTGGGCGATCCGTGCGAGCCGGCAGCACGCACGGTGTCGAGACGGGCACGAGCTTGGGCCCGTAGATCATCCAAGCGGCCGTACGCGCGGCTGACGGCCTGTTGTTCTTCACGCAACTGGGCGGAATAACTCGACATCTGCAATCCCTTCCTCACAAAACTTAGGCACTCCAATGTACCCCGAGGCTTCTACGAAAACCGACGAGGGCGAGTGCGACAGAGCGAAGCGAGGATGAATTTACGGTAGTTGATTTGATGCCATTCGTTCAATGTGGGGAAAATCAACCTCAGCATTTGCTGATTTTTTCCATTTATGTGGGGATTTATGGTGATGCGTGGGGTAAAGTGGGGAAAGAGTTTTGGGTCTAGGTGTTCCCGCGCATCATGTAAGGAGGTGTGGCGATGGTTCAAAGCGTTGAAACCGAGCCCTTCTCCGACGATGGTTCGACGCAAGCGAGCGGTGTGATGGCTGGACTGCCTCCGCTGCTGTTGGGAACATACACTCCAAAAATCGACGCCAAAGGACGTATGGCATTGCCTGCAAAATTTCGCAGCCAGCTGGGACCGGGCATGGTGATGGCCCGTGGTCAGGAGCGATGTGTCTATCTGTTGCCCCAATCGGAATTTCGCCGGATCGCATTGCAGATCCAGCGCACATCCATGGGAAACAAGGCTGCACGTGATTATTTGCGTGTGTTCCTTTCCGGCGCGGTTGATCAGGAGCCAGATAAGCAAGGACGTGTGCTCGTGCCGCAGATGTTGCGCGATTACGCGAATTTGGGAAGCGACATCGTGGTGATTGGCGTGGGGACCCGAGCGGAGATTTGGAACAAGCAGGCATGGGAGGAATATCTCGCCGAACAGGAGCAGGGATATTCCGATATTGCCGATGACGTATTACCGGCGGTGGAATTCTGATGACAGATGTAACGACCATACATCAGCCAGTGTTGCTGCGCGACTGCGTGGATCTGGTGGTCCCGGCGTTGGCGAGGCCAGGGTCGATTGTGGTGGATTGCACGCTTGGTTTGGCGGGGCATTCCACGGCTTTTCTCAAAGCGAGTCCGCAAGCGCGTCTGATCGGCATCGATCGAGACACGGAGGCGCTTTCGCTCGCCACGCAGCGAATGCGGATGGAAGGTCTTGCCGACCGCTTCATACCCGTGCACGCCGCATTCGACGATTTCGCGCAAGTGCTTGATGATCAGGGGATCGACCAGGTAAACGCCGTGTTCATGGATTTGGGATTGTCGAGTTTGCAGATTGATGAGACGGAGCGGGGATTCTCCTATTCTCACGATGCGCCTTTGGACATGCGTATGGACGTGACCCAGCCATTGACCGCCGAACAGATACTTGCTGAATATTCGTTCGCTGATCTGGTACGCATTTTCCGTACATATGGTGAGGAACGCTTCTCCAAGCAGATAGCCCGCGAAATCGTGCGTAGGCGTGAGATCGAACCATTGACCACATCGGGGCAGCTCAACCGATTGGTGGATGAGGTTGTGCCGCAAGCGCACCGTCCTGCGGGAAATCCCGCGAAACGTGTGTTCCAGGCATTACGTATTGAAGTCAACGGCGAGCTCGACAAATTGGCGGGGACGCTACCGCAGATCGCCAACCATCTTGCGGTGGGAGGACGTTTGGTGGTGGAGTCGTACCATTCGCTGGAAGACAAGACCGTCAAAACATTTATGAATCAAGGTCTGAAAGCTGACGTGCCTGCAGATATGCCGGTAATACCCCCGGATATGATGCCGTTCTTCAAAGAACTGACGCGAGGCACCATCAAAGCGGCCGAGGAAGAAATCGCCATGAATCCAAGGTCGGCCTCTGTGCGACTGCGCGCAGTGGAACTGACCAGACCAATTCCTGAACGCTGGCGAAAACGATTCGACCAAGGCAATGATTACGCAAGCATGAAACGACAAGGAAGGAGGGGCTGAACGTGGCCGCACCAAGAACGATCGCATCAAACGCGGCTCCCGCAGGACGCCGGGACCAAACCGAAACCGCTGGCACCACTCGCCCTGAATTGCACGTCGTCAAAGGAACGCGGGCCGAAGGCAACAGCGTCAAGCGAGGATTCGAACAGCTCATCACATGGACGCGCACCAGAAGCACTCCATTGTTGCATCTGGTTATCGCCGTGGTGTTCCTCGGCGGATGTCTTCTGGGATCCTTAACGCTGCGTACCCAAATGGTGCAGCATTCCTTCGAGGCGAACCAGATTGAGTCGAACATTACCCGCCTGACCCAAGACGTGGAAGATGACCAGGCCAAGCTTGACGAACTTGAAGCCTCGCTGCCGGGCAAGGCCGAGGAAATGGGCATGGTGCCCCAAAAAGGCGCTCTAACGATTGATCTGGACGGCTACCAGCCAAGCGGAGACGACGCTCAGTGAATCCTTTTCACCGCACTTACGCACGTTTCCACAAGAAACTGCTTACGAAAACCATGGCCATCGGCGTCATTCTGGCGTTGATGGGCACGGCTTGCCTTATTCAATTGGTCAACATCCAGTTGATCAATGGCAAAACCATGGCGCAGGCCGCGGCGCAAAGCCGCACGATTACCGTGACTTTGAAGGCACGGCGCGGCAAAATCATGGACACGAACGGCTCGATTCTCGCGCAAAGCGTGGAGCGCTACACCATCATCGGCAACCCCGAGGAAGCACAGGCCTTCACTCCCACAACCTGCACCAAACAGACCGGAGACAACTGCCATCAGATCGATGGCAAGCCGGTAGGTGCTACCGGAGCTGCGGCGGTAGCTAGACTCCTCGCTCCGGTACTGGACATGGACGCCACCGAATTGGGTGCCATGCTTTCGGGAACAGGCCAATATGCGGTACTCAAAAAAGATGTGACGCCGGCCGTTAAGCGCAAGATCTCCAAACTCAATCTGGGCGGTATCGTCTACGCGGAACTCAGCAACGAGCGCATCTATTCCAACGGAACCCTGATGGGCGCACTGCTGGGAGGTGTCGACGGTGAAGGCAAAGGCGTAGCGGGCATCGAACAGATGGAAAACAAGACGTTGACAGGCGAAGACGGGTACCAAGTCTACCAACAAGGCAACAACGGCGTCGAAATCCCCGGAACCATGACCGAATCAAAAGACGCGGTCAACGGCTCCGATGTCACACTGACCATCGACCATGACGTGCAGTGGTACGTCGAAAAAGTGCTGAAGGAAAGCTGCACGAAATATAGTTCACCGTGGGGAGTCGCCGTGGTGCAGGACACACAAACAGGGGACATTCTCGCGCTCGCCGATAGCGACGAAATCGAAGCCGGCAGCGACCAGGCGAAAATGACGGTTTCCAGGGCCGTCAGCGAAACGTTTGAACCCGGTTCCATCGGCAAGGTTTTCACCATGTCAGGCATGATTCAGCTTGGATTGCACCAGGCATCGGATAAATTCACGGTGCCGGACCACATTACGACGAACGGGCAGACCTACAGCGATGCGACGACCCACGGCGATGAGCATTGGACGCTGGCAGGCATTCTCGAGCAATCGTCGAATGTCGGCATGATCATCGCCGCGGAGAAGATGTCTAACGAGCAGCGATATGAGTTCATCAGCAAATTCGGTATCGGACAAGACAATGGGCTTGGTCTTCCCGGCGAAGCGGATGGTCTGCTGTATTCGGCCGATCAATGGGATCTGCGAACCCAGAACACCGTGCTGTTCGGCCAGGCGTATACGACCAATGCGCTCCAGTTGACGAACGCGGTTGCCGTGATCGCCAACAAGGGCGTCAAAAAGCCGCAGCGCATCATCAAGGCGATCAGCGATGCCGAAGGGCATTCCGAAGAGCAGAAGCCTGAAGGCGAAGCGACGCGCGTGATTGACGAGCAGGTGGCCTCACAGGTGATGAATGCCATGGAATCCGTGTCCGACCACTATTCCCAGTTCGTCAAAGTGGATGGTTACCGTGTCGCGGCAAAGTCCGGTACCGCGGAAGTTGCCGGTGCGGACGGACGTCTGTCGTCGATTATCAGCGATTATTCTGCGATTATTCCTGCGGATAATCCTCGTTTCGTCGTTACGGTGGTGTTGAAAGATCCGCAAGGCGGTTATGGTGGTCTGACGGCAGGCCCGGTCACTGCGGAGATTGGTGAATTCCTTATGCAGAAGTACGAAGTGCCGGCGTCAAGTCCGCGAACTGATGCTATTCCAGTGACTTGGTGAGTGTGTGAGCATGAAGAACGGAGGGGCGGAAAGATGAGCGTGGTCAGCGAATCCATGAATAGGCGAATGACGTTGGGTCTGCTTGCCAGCAGATATGGCTTTGACCTTGATCCCGCGTTCGCTACCGAAGTGACGGTCACGTCCATTGCCGACGACATCGATTCGGTGCGGCCGGGAGCGTTGTTCATGCCGTCCATGCAGGTGGATGAGCAACAGTTACGGCAGGTGCAAGCGCTTGGTGCGTATGGTGCGGTGGTGCCGCATGCGTTGCGAGGAAAAACGGATGGCGTTCAGATTCCTTTGATTTATGCCGAACCGACTGCGCAACAGTTGGGCAAGCTTGCCAGCGAGATGGCGGGCAGCCCATCCGATTCGCTGGCGGTGTTCGCCGTGGCTGGCAGCAATACGCAAACGGTGGAACAGGGTGTGAGGGATCTCGCGGATTTCCTGCACATGCTCGGCAATCCGGTCGGCGTGATTAGTGCCGGCAATTCGCAATCGTTGGAACGATTCCTTGATCTGAACTATCCATTGTCGATTCTTGACGTGCAGCGTACGATGGCTGTGTGCGCCGAAGACGGCGCCGCCGCTGTGATCCTTGCGCTCAGCGAGGAAACGTTGAATGACGATGCGTTGCAGTCGGTGAATGTTGATGTGCTTGGCTGCGACGACAAGGGTCTCAGCGAGGCTGAGATCGTCAAGTCGGTCGCACGGTTTGGATGCACTGTCGGCAAGCAGACCCACATCGCAGGTCGTACGCAGGAATCCGATGCGCTCGCAGCGCAAGCGGCGGAGGCATACGGGCAGACGGACAGCAGCGCGTTGTCATTGTCCATCGCCATGGTGCTTGCGGCCGGCGTACGTAAGGCCAATATTAAAAGCGCATTGCGTGTATCTCGAGATCTGAACTAGTCTCGATCGGAACGGATGCGGACGTCGAATAGTGATAATCGTAAACAACGTGAACAATATGCAGTACATCAACACGGAGGAGAAATCAGAGTGAGCAGCCCGACCATGATGCCAATGAGCTTGGAGGAAATCGCCCAGGCGGTTCAGGGACGGCTGATTGCCGGCACCGCGGCGATTGATGCGCCTGTGGCCACCAGCACATTCACTGATTCACGACAGATTGTTGAAGGATCGGTATTCGTGGCGATTGCCGGAGAACGCGTGGATGGCCACGATTATGTGTCGAAGGTAGGCGCTCAGGGCGCTGTTGCCGCAATAGTCGACCATGAGATCGACGGTGCCGGAGTGCCTCAGATCGTGGTGGAAGATACGGTGCTTGCCTTGGGCGCGTTGGCCAAGCACAATATCGAACGCCGGCGTGCGTTGGAAACGCCGTTTACGGTGATTGGCATCACCGGTTCCGTCGGAAAAACCACTACCAAGGATCTCATGAAGGCGTTGCTGGCGCACATAGGACCGACGATTGCGCCGGTCGGATCGTTCAACAATGAAATCGGACTGCCGTTGACTTCGCTCAAAGTACATGCGGAAACTCGCTTTCTGGTTGCGGAAATGGGTGCCAATCATGTTGGGGAAATCGCGAATTTGACGTCGCTGGTGCCGCCGGATATTGCGGTCGTGTTGAAAGTCGGCGTCGCGCATCTAGGGGAATTCGGCTCGCCGGAACGCATCGCACAAGCCAAATCGGAAATCATCCGTGGCCTTGTTCCAGGTGGTCTTTCCGTACTGAACGCGAATGACGAGCATGTGGCTGCGATGAGCGCCATCGCTCCGGGCGACGTGATGTGGTTCGGACTTCCGCAGAACAATGACGGCAAGCCGGCAATCAGCGCGCAACATGTGCATTGCGACGAATTGGACCATCCGAGCTTCATTTTGGACAATGGTGATGGCGAGCATGCCGAGGTCACTCTGGGCATTTGCGGTCAGCATAACGTTATGAATGCGTTGGCGGCTGCTTCGGTAGCGATGCATTTGGGTATGTCGATGGATGAGGTCGCGTCCGCGCTGTCTGACGTCACGGCCATCAGTCCTCATCGTATGGCTGTTTCCACGGTGCACAAGCCTGAAACATCGTTCACCTTGATCGACGATTCGTTTAATGCCAATCCCGATTCCATGAAGGCGGGGCTTGACGGATTGTTGCGTTGGAAGGCGGGTGCTGAGACCCAACCATTCCGTATTGCGGTGTTGGGTGCCATGCTTGAGCTTGGTCCGGATGAAAAGGATTTGCATGCTGGCATCGGCCGGTATGCGGTGGAAGGCGACGTTGACGCGTTGCTGACGGTCGGCAGCGCATCCGATGCCTCTTTGGACGCTCTGGCCGGTGCCATGGCTGAAGGTGCATCCGCTGCGGGATGTGCTTCCCATATTGATTGGGTGCACGACATTGACGAGGCCGATCGTCTGGTGACGCAACTCGCCGTGGAACATCCGGGCGCTGTGGTGCTGCTTAAGGGCTCCCACGCTTCCGGCTTGAGTGCTTTGGCCGAACGTTGGCAGGCCCTGGCTGCACAATAGAACAAGAATATTTGGCAAGATTCGAATAATCGAATAAACGACGTTATCTGAAGAATGTCTGACTGAAACGGAGAACATCAGGTGATTTCGCTCATCATCGGAATTGTGGTGTCGCTGGTTGTGACGATCGTGGGCACCCCGCTGCTGATTCGTTTGGTGCACAAGCTGAATTATGGGCAATACATACGTCAGGATGGTCCGAAATCCCATCTAGTCAAGCGTGGCACGCCTACGTTGGGTGGCGTAGTCATCAATTTGGCGGTTGTGTTGGGCTGGGGCTCGTCGGCGCTGTACCGCTTCGTCACGCGGGGTGAGACTCCGTCGTGGTCTGCGGTGCTGGTGCTGTTTGCCATGTTGTCGATGGGATTGCTTGGTTTTATTGATGATTTCGCGAAGGTTCGTAAGAAGCAGAGCGAGGGATTGACGGTTAAGGGCAAGTTCATCGGTCAGTTCATTCTGGCTACCATATATGCGGTGCTGGCGTTGATTCTGCCTACGAATTCCGGTTTCCCCAGTGCCCAGGCCGGCATGAGCTTCATTGAGGAGCCGTTCTTCAGTTTCGAATTCGCGGGTAAGGCCGTGGCTATCGTGCTGTTCGTGATTTGGGTGAACTTCCTGATGACCGCGTGGACCAATGCCATCAATCTGACTGATGGTCTTGACGGTTTGGCAGCTGGCTCTTCGATGATTGCGTTCATGGGATATGCGGTGATCGCTTTTTGGGAGTTCTACCACCTTAAGGGGTCGGGGCATGAGGGCTTTACCTACGCGGTATCTGATCCACTTGATTTGACCATTATCGCGGCTTGCGCGGCGGTAGCGTGCTTCGGGTTCCTGTGGTACAACTCCAATCCGGCTTCAATTTTCATGGGAGATACCGGTTCGTTGGCGCTTGGCGGCCTGTTCGCGGCCATGTCCATCGCCACGCATACGGAATTCCTCGCGATTATTCTCGGCGGCCTGTTCGTCATGGAAACGTTGAGCGATGTCATTCAGGTCGGCTATTTCAAGATGACGCATAAGCGTGTGTTCAAGATGGCTCCGATCCACCATCATTTCGAATTGAAGGGATGGCCAGAAGTCAAGGTTGTGATTCGCTTCTGGATGATTGAACTGCTGTTCGTGCTGGTCGCCTTGGTGCTTTTCTATGGCGATTGGGTTGCCCGTTCCGGCTTGTGACAGTCGATGCTCGGTCTGTTGCCGTTGCGAATGAACGCAATATGACTGTGATATTAAGGCGTATGAGGTTCTGACGATCGAAGGATGATGGATATGGATATGAGCGGTAAGACCGCGATTGTGGCGGGTCTTGGAGTTTCTGGCCAGAGCATGATGGAGGTGTTGGGTTCCCGCGCCGAAAAGGTGTTGGGCGTGGATGAGAAGAAGCCCGATGCCGATTTGCACTCTTTCGACCACATTGATTGGGATCATGTCGACTTGGTGATGACTTCTCCGGTATTCAATCCGAGGACCCCGTTCATTCTCGAAGCGCAACGTCGTGGCATTCCGGTGATGAGCGAGGTCGAGCTTGCCTGGCAGCTGCGGGTGGATTGCGATGCCACTGGGCATCCTGCGCAATGGATTGGCATCACCGGTACCAATGGCAAGACCTCCACTACGGAAATGACTTCGGAGATGTTGACGGCTTGCGGTTTGACCGCACCTGCTGTCGGCAATATCGGCAAAGCGGTGTCTCATGCCGCAGTCGATCCGGCAAATGATGTGCTGTGTGTTGAGCTCAGTTCTTTCCAATTGCATTTCACCGATTCTCTTGAGTTGGATTGCGCGGCGATCACCAATATCGCTGACGACCATCTTGATTGGCATGGCGGTATTGACAATTACGCGTCCGACAAAGCGAAGGTCTTCCACCATGCCAAGAAGGCGTTGGTGTACAACGCGGATGATGAGCGCGTGACCAAGCTGGCATTCGCCGCCGAAACCGCGGAAGGCTGCCGTAGGGTTGGATTCACATTGTCGGAACCGCAAGATGGCCAGATTGGCGTGAAGGACGGCTGGATCGTCGACATGTCCGGCATCGCGGGCGGTGAAGCGGGCAAGCCTGAACAGGTTGCCAGAGTTGCCGAGTTCACACATCTGACCGAGCCGGATGGCACTGTATATCCGCATTTGCTCGCCGACGCGTTGACCGCGTTGGCGTTGGTATTGGGACTTGGCACGGATAAGGAGAAGGCGATCGCATCCCTGAAGCGGTTCACTCCAGGTGGCCACCGTATCCAGACCGTCGCCACCGCCACTACGGCGGATGGGGGAGCCATTCGTTTCGTTGACGACTCCAAGGCGACCAATGCGCATGCGGCCAAGGCCTCGCTCAATAGTTTTGCCGATAAATCCGTGGTGTGGATTGCCGGAGGACTGGCCAAAGGCAGCCGTTTCGAGCAATTGGTGGCTGATCAGGCGCATACCATCAAAGCCGCGGTCATCATCGGCAGGGATCAGCAACCGATGCTGGATGCGTTCAAGACGAGCGCTCCCAACATTCCTCTGACCATCATCGATCCGGCGGATAATGGGGTCATTATGGAACGGGCGGTCGATGCCGCGGGCGAGTACGTCCAATCCGGTGATGTGGTGCTGATGGCACCTGCATGTGCGTCGATGGATCAGTTCAAGTCGTATGCCGATCGTGGAAACCAGTTCGCACAGCAGGCTCAGCGTTGGGTGAACGAGCATGGAAAAGCCTAAAACCAGGCAGGTTGATAGTAGTCGTCAGAAAAAGAAGGCCGCCGTCGGAGAGCAGGTCGACGATTTTCATGGTTATGTCGGTCTGCGAAGTCTGCTTAATCCGATTTGGTGTTTTCATGGGTTCAGAACCGCGGTGATCATTCTCACCATTTTCGGTGTGATCATGGTGTTTTCCAGCTCTTCGGTAAACATGATTGCCAACGGACAGTCTCCGTGGTTCCAAGCACTGAAACAGGGGGGATTCTGCGTTCTTGGACTTATCGTGGGTGTTGCCTGCATGATGATTCCGGCGGAGCTCATCAGGAAATTCAGTTTCGTCTTCCTGATTATCGCTTTGCTTTTGCAGTCGCTGACGTTTACCCCCTTGGGCATCGATGTCCAAGGCAACAAAGGTTGGATCGGCCTTTTTGGATTTACCTTCCAGCCCGCCGAAGTCGTTAAGCTTGCGTTGTGCATATGGCTGCCGCGGGAACTGATCTACGCGCAGAAGCAGATAAACAAAGTCGGACCATATAAGGCATATCTCAAGTTGATTGCGTGGCTTGGTCTTGCATTGCTGTTGGTTGTGAGTGGCAAGGATCTTGGAACGGCCATGATTCTGTTCGCGATCGCAGGTGCCGCGTTGCTGTTGGGAGATTTTCCTGGCAAATGGTTGGCTATCGTGGCATGCGGCGGTGCGGTTTTAGTTGGCGGACTCGTTATCACCAGTCCGAACCGACTCAGCCGTATCATGGCCACATACCAAACTTGCTCCGCATCCGACATGCAGGGGGTCTGCTATCAGGCGGTGCATGGCAAATACGCCATGGCCTCCGGAGGTTTGCTTGGAGTGGGCATCGGCAATTCCGGAGAAAAATGGGGATATCTGCCGGAAGCGCACAACGATTTCATTTTCGCCATCATCGGTGAGGAAACGGGCTTTGTAGGAGCCTCTCTCGTCATTCTGCTGTTCTTGGTGCTTGGATGGTGCATGCTCGTGGTGGCTTCGCAATCGCAGGACAGGTACATCACTTTGGTATTGGCCAGCATTACCGTGTGGATCGTTGGCCAGGCGTTCGTGAACATCGGCGTTGTGGTGGGATTGTTCCCGGTGATGGGTGTGCCATTGCCGTTTGTGTCCGCGGGCGGTTCGTCGTTGATTCTGTGTTTGGGCGCTGCAGGAGTGACCATCAGCATGATGAAGCAGCAGCCGCAGATCCAAGCGGAGATGCAGCGGGTCTGAGCGTCGGCTGCGACCGCAGCGTACGCTACTGCGTATCGCGGTGTGCAAACGTAGATGAAATGTGAGCATCCGCGTGTGCGACGGTATGGCGCGCGGCGTACTGGGGTGCCGTGGGCTAAGCTCGTACACTATGAGCAATCAGAAGCATATCGTTCTTGCCGGCGGTGGTACTGCAGGCCATGTCAATCCTCTGCTCGCCGTGGCGCATGTGATTCGCGAGCTTGAACCGGACGCCGATATCGCAGTGGTGGGCACTGCCGTCGGCTTGGAACACGATTTGGTTCCCCAAGCCGGTTTCGAACTGGAAACCATTGAGAAGGTTCCTTTCCCACGTAGGCCCAATATGGCGGCGCTGAAGTTTCCCGCGCAGTGGAAGGCCGAAACGGCCAAAGTCCGTGACATTCTCACCCGTCATGAGGCGCAGGTGGTTGTCGGCTTCGGCGGATACACGTCCGCTCCCGTATATGCGGCAGCGCACAAGATGGGCATTCCGATCGCGATGCATGAGCAGAATGCCCGTGCTGGAATGGCCAACAAATTGGGAGCTCGCTGGGCGTCCATGATTGGCACCGCCTATGCGCAAACCGGCTTGAAGCCACGCAAGGGTGTTGAAGCCGAGCGTGTGGGATTGCCATTGCGTGCCGAAATCGCAGCGATAGCCCATGGCATGGAACATGACCGCATTGCCACAAGACAATCGGCCGCAGCGCAACTCGGTGTCGATCCGAACCGTCCACTGGTGGTGGTGACTGGAGGGTCGCTGGGCGCGGTGAACGTGAACCGTGCGGTGGCGGCTTCCGCTAGGGAGCTGCTGGAACACGCCCAGGTGATTCATCTGACTGGGAAAGGCAAAGATGATGAAGTGCGTTCATTGGTGTCGGTGAGCGCCGGCGAACAGGTGCTTGGCGAGCTTGGCCCGGACCATGGCAATGATGGCGATTATCGTGTTGCGCCGTATTTGGAACGTATTGATCTCGCATTCGCTTGCGCCGACCTGATTATCTGTCGCTCTGGAGCCGGCACCGTATCGGAATTGACGGCTTTGGGACTCCCCGCGATTTATGTTCCGCTGCCAATCGGCAACGGCGAGCAGCGATTCAACGCCCAGCCTGTCGTCGATGCGGAAGGCGGTCTGATGGTGGCCGATCGCGAATTCACCGCCGAATGGGTCAAACAGCATGTGCCGAAGCTGCTTGCCGATTCGGATCTGCTTGCCAAGTATGGCGACAACGCCTGGCAATACGGTATTCGAGATGCCGCCGAAGTCATGGCCAAGCGCGTGCTTTCCATGATTGACGAAAAGTAGGCTGCGGCGACGGCAGGTGCGTTCGCCGCGTTCCAAAATCCCACCCATGATCGGCCATATGCGAGACCATGGGTGAGACCATAATGGAACAAGCTAGAAAAAACATGCAAGAGGAGCAGTCGTGTCTGACAACCAGCGTGAAGCCGGTACCATCGTTCTTGATCCAACCCATGCGTCGTTCAGCCCGCAGGAAGGCGTGAATGATTTGGGGGCCACCCATTTCATCGGCATTGGAGGCGCGGGCATGAGCGTGCTCGCTGAAATGCTGCACGAACAGGGCGTTGAAGTGGACGGTTCAGATCGTGAACCCAGCGCCAAAACCGATCGTCTGCAGGGAATCGGCATTACCGTCGAATTCGGGCAGCGCGCAGAAAACGTCGAAGGCAAACATACCGTCGTATTCTCCAGCGCCATCAAATCCGACAATCCGGAAATCGTCGCAGCATACGAAGCAGGCGAACGCATCGTGCACCGCAGCGACATTCTCGCATTGCTGATGAACGCAAAACGTGCGGTGACGGTCGCAGGAGCTCATGGCAAAACCACGACCAGTTCCATGCTTGCCCATATCCTCACCCATGCCGGTGAGGGAAATCTGGCCGATCCAAGCTATGCCATCGGCGGATCCATCCAAGGCAAGGATGGTGTGACGCTTGACGGAGGCCATGCTGGTAAGGGCGACGTTCTTGTGGCGGAAGCGGACGAATCCGATGGCAGCTTTGCCAAGTATCATCCGGAAATCGCCATTGTCACCAACTCCGAAGCCGATCATCTCGACCATTACGGCACGCAGGAAAACTATCGTGCGGCTTTTGTCAATCATGTTCAGCATGCCGAAAAATCGGTGGTGATGTGCGGCGATGATGAAGGCAATCTTGCGGTATTGCGTGCTCTCGACCCGCAGACGGCCAAGCGTACGGTCGTGTATGCGACGCAGAATGCGGTTTCGTTGGGTGATTTGAACGGTGCCGCGTTCGTGCATATCGAATCGGAAAGCGAAAGCGCGCAAAGCGGTGCCGAACATTTCACCTTACACATGCCCGCGGGATTGTTGGGCGAACATGAGCGTATGGTTCCGGTGACGCTTACCGTTCCAGGCATTCACAACGCGCGCAATGCCTCCGCTGCGATTATTGCGGCCGCGTTGTTGGGCGTCGATGTCGAGAACGCTGCCCAAGCCGCCACGTCGTTCCTTGGAGCCGCCCGTCGTTTCCAAGTGCGTGGTACGGTCAGCCAAGTGACTGTCGTTGATGATTACGCGCATCATCCTACGGAGATTTCGGCATTGCTGGATGCGGCGCGCCGTAGGTACCCGCAGTCGGTGATTCGCGTGATCTTCCAGCCGCACCTGTTCTCCCGAACCATGTTCTTTGCGAGTGAATTCGCTGAAGCATTGGCCAAGGCGGATGATGTGATCGTCACCGGCATTTTCCCCGCACGTGAAAAGCAGGAGGACTATCCGACGATTAGCTCCGCCACCATTGTGGACGAGGCGCTTAAGCTTGACCACACGCCTGCCGAGGATTGGATTCGCGGAGTGGAGGATATGCATACCGCGGCACAGATGATGACGATGCGTGCTCATCATGGCGATGTCATCTTCACTGTTGGCGCAGGCGACATCACACAGATGGACGAGGTGATGCTGCACTCCCTTCAGGCTCATCGTTGGGATTGTGAGGGCTGATGACGCGAAGGGTCATCAGTTCAGGTACGGGTTCGGATGGTTCCGCAACGACGCCTGAAAATCAGACGTCGCATGGTAGAACCATCCAAAGCCGGAAACACAGCGATGCCGGAAAGCAGGTTCAGCCGAAAGGCCGTTCCGTCGCTGGTGGAGCGGGACGCGCGTCTTCTTCCGGGAAGAAGACGCAGGAAAATACGGTTGAGAGTGGCAACAAAGGCAGCGTGAGCCGTTCGAGATCAGGCGATTTCGTAGACGCGCGCAATCTTGCCGGCGAGGATTTCGTTTCGAAGACATTGGAGGAAACCACAGGCACGTTGGGCGTGGTAACGCGCCCGAAGGTGGTTGATTTCAGTGCGCGTCTGAAAGAACGACGCAAGGCGAACGCGCGTGTCGTCGCCATGCGCGCGTGCGTTTCCGCTGCTGTCATTGTTGTTGCGGGCGCGTTGGTATGGCTGTTTTTCTTCTCATCGGTGTTCCGTCTCGAGTCCGGCAATATTAGCGTTGTCGGCGCCAACGAATGGGTGAGTGAGTCTCAGGTGTTGGATATTGCGGGCCAGCAAGCAGGAAAATCGATTCTTCTCGTGTCGGACAATGACGTGGAAAAGAAAATCAAGGAGATTCCGGGAGTCACTTCCGCGCAATCCAAGAAAAAACTGCCCGACTCCCTTGAAGTGACCATCAAGGCGCAAAAGCCTGCTGCGATGCTCAAGACAGGCGAGGACAGCATGACCGCGGTCGACAGCAAGGGGCGTATATTGAATTCCGTCAGCGGAGCTTCCGTGGACGGAATTCCCGTCATTGAAGTGAAGGATGTCGAAACAAGTTTGAGCAATCGTTCCATCAAGGAGGCGTTGAGGATCCTCAGCTCATTGCCGGAATCGATGCGCAACTCCATCACCAAGGTGACTGCCGAAACCCAGGATTCCATCACCACGGAAATCAATGGGGGAGACCGCGTGATCGTATGGGGCGATTCATCCGGCCTCAAGTTGAAGAAAGCTGTCGTCGATAAAATCATCAATGATCCGAATGTGATCGGAGACAAGCATAACGTCGACGTGTCTGCGCCGTTGCGTCCAATTATCAAATAGTTGATATACGAAGAACCCCGGTTGTCCTGCGTTACCGGGGTTCTTCGCGAATAGGAGGAGAGAAGGAGAAGTTCGATTATTGGAGGCCGTCAGGCGTTCGGATTGGCCTTCAACGCAGGAGCGACGGAGACCGCGGGATCGAGACGCGGAATCAGCGTGCACTGCGTGGCATGGTACAGGTCGGACTTGCCCGGCCAGACGGTACCGATGACCTCGTTGTCTTTGTTCAGCTGATGGAACCAGGAACCGTTCTCATGGTCGATCAGGTATTCGTCAATGTACTTCCAGAAGGTCGCATACCAATCCTTGTACACCTGCTTGCCGGTGACGGTGGCCAGTGTGGCCGAGGTGTTCACGGATTCGGCAAGCGTCCAGTGCATGCGGTCGGTGACAACGGGCTTGCCGTTCCAATCGGTGGTGTAAGCCAAACCGATGGTGCCTTCGGCGTTCCAGGCGTCGGCAAGTGCCTGAGCGAACAGGTTCTCGGCGGCTTCGATAAGCTGCTGCTTGCCTTCTTCGGAACGCTGCTTGGAGCTCAACGCATACTGGGTGATGAGACGTGCCCACTCGATGCCATGGCCCGGAGTGGCGCCGTATGGCTTGAACTGGTCATCCGGCTTGTCATGGTTGCATTCGAGATCCGGCTGCCAATCGGCGGTGAAATGCTCAGGAATACGCCAGTTGTTGTTGGCTGCCCATCCGACCACATGATCGATGATACGACCAGCGCGCTCGCGGTATTCCTCGTTTCCGGTCACATCGGCAACGGCAAGGAATGCTTCGGTGGTGTGCATATTGGCATTGATGCCGCGATAGGAGTCAAGCTCGGTGAATTCCGTGTTCCAAGTATCGACGGCCAGACCGATCTCGTCATCCCAGAAATGCTTGTCGTAGGTTGCCAGAGCCTCTTCGAGCAGCTCGTCCGCGTCCGGGCGGCCGATAAGCTTGGCGGAAGTGGCGGCAAGAATCACGAAAGCGTGGGCGTAGCAGACCTTGCCTGCTTCATGGGTGGAGCCGTCTGCGGAAATGGATGGATACCATCCGCCGTTTTCATCGTCATGCAGCGGACCGCGCAGGCCGGCGATGGCCTTGTCAACCAGTTCTGCGGCACCTGGCTCACCGTGCAGGAATCCCAAGGAATACACGTGCGCCATGCGGCAGGTGATCCACGTGTGGATGTTTTGGGTCAGATCCGGATTGCCGGTATCGTCCAGCCAGTAGGAGCCACCCTGCGGGGCGGGGAAATTGTGTCCGAAATGCAGGAGCTCGTTGGTTTCCGCCTCGAGCAGGGCATGGTTTTCTTCGGAGCCGAACACGTAGGCTTCGGGAGAGTAAGTGCAGGTCATCGATCAAGTCCTTCCTTGACGTCGTCTGCTGTGACATGATAACTAGGTTGATGTATTAACTATGTTAACCACTTAAGCGGTTAATGCAAGTCGACACGCGGAATTTGATGGTGGGATTCTGATGATTTGTGGTGGGGGAGAGCTGGATTCTTCGTATGTTGATTTGACGAGGTTGTCTTGTGAAGAGGAGTACCTAAAAACGTACCTTGCATGCTGTTTAGGGTGGTAGACAGATGGAATTTGGAAGAGATTAAGCAAGCCGGAGGAGGGATTTTTGCCCACATTTTTTAGAATATCCGGCACATCGGGGGTAATTTGGAGTAAACCCAGGAATCTTCGAAAACCGTTGGAAATAAAAGAAAAGCCGCCATTTCTGGCGGCTTTCAACTTGTGGAGATGCGGGGAATTGAACCCCGGTCCGATAACCGAACCCTCAGTCTTCTACGTGCGTAGTCTGCTGGCCGTGCGGCGGTTTTTCTGCTCCCATCGATATCGCAGACAACTGATGGCGGGCATATCTACAGTAAAAGTCCCTTGCCGGCCCTGTGGCTCAGTCGACAAAGCAAGTCTTCTAAACGACGCTCAGCATCCTCCCAAAGACGAGAAGGAGTGAACGGAGCGGCTGCTCACTGGTTAATCCTGGCGCGAAGCTCAGGCAGCGAGAGCGAACTCAGTGCGGTTAGATTTAGCACTTATTCTTTTGTAGGGGGCATCCACGAGCGGACCCTACGTTCTCGGCACGCTTCCCTGCGACGAACAGGTCACCGTCGAAACCGATCATCCCCAATCTTGAATTATCAAGCACCCGGTGCAAGACCGGACTTTTCAAGATATCATGGAATGTCAATAAGTGCAAATCATCTACCGCAATTCTTGCGCTGTGAGCGAAGCCAAAGCTTAAACTGATAGCCATTCACAGCTTGACGTGAATACCGAAATAATCCATGACCAATTCACAGAACATCATATTGGCCCAGCTGAACCACGGACGGGTATAGGAGTTCGGGTCGTTCGCGTCAAAGCTTTCGTGCATGAGATGCGTGCCGGCGTCGGCGGCGACAAGTTGATCAAGAATACGTTCTTTTTCGGCTTTGTCGTGGCTTGTCAATCCTTGCATGGCCATGGCGATCGGCCAAACATAACCTTCTGGCGTATGCGGAGAACCGATGGCATGTGCATAGTCACCCTCGAAATAGTAAGGATTTTCCTGACTCAGCAAAGTATTGCGCGTTTCGAGGTACAGCGGATCGTCCGCTTCGCAGAATCCGAGATAAGGTGCCGACATAAGATTCGGCACATTGCTGTCATCCATAAGCAACGCGTTGCCGAGACCGTCCACTTCGTATGCGTAGATAGCGTTTCCGGCCGCATTGTGGATGGTTGCGTGATGGGCAAGACCATCATCGATGGAATGCTGCAGCGCCGCGGCACGACCGGCGATTTCACGATCGTCAAGTACGTCGATGAAAATCCTTTGCACATATCCCATGACCACGCTGGCGAACATGTTGGACGGCACGAGATATGGGTAGACGCAGGCGTCGTCGCTGGGGCGGAATCCGGACCATGTCATGCCGGTGACGGCAAAAGGTCCTCCGGCACCATGGTTGGGCACGCTGTCGCGCGGATCGTCATTCGGACGGAAGAAGCGGTAACGCGAATTCGAATGGTCAAGCTCGGTTTCGAACACGTCAAGGATTCGACGGATGCCGCTTACAAACGCATCATCGAAATGGCTGGTGGTTCCTGTATTGCGATACAACAGCCACGCCAGCTGAATGGGGTAGCACAGGGAGTCCACCTCGTATTTGCGTTCCCACAACCATGGTCCGAACGAATCGGTCTGATCGTTCGGATCCCAGGTAGCGCCGCTGGGTGTTTCGTTGAACGCGTTTGCGTATGGGTCGATATTGATGAACCTGAATTGCTGCCGAACAAGCCCGGCAATAAGCTCGGTGAGCTCGGGGTCATCTACGGCTACGGCGAGATATGGTCGGAATTGCGCTGAGGAGTCGCGCAGCCACATGGCAGGTATGTCTCCCGTCAGCAGAAACGTCGTGCCGTCATCATGCCGTCTCACGGTGGTGGTGAGTGTATTGGCGAATCCTGCGTTGAAGTTTTCGGCCCATCTTGCGTGTTCGCCGCCACATAAGTCGGTGATATGCCGCATGAAATCGGAAACTGACTGCGGAATATCGGATTGTGGAGCGGCGTTTGTGGTGTTGCTGGTGTCGTTCATGGCATCATTCTTCGTTGAGGTGCGTATATCGTGACAATCGTGATTGCACCAATTGCGGATTGAATATGGGTATGAAAAACGAGGCCATGATGGCAGACATGGCCTCGTTGGTGATGATGAAAGAAAAAATCTGGGCTTACTTGCCGGCTTCGGTGAGATAATCCGGAACGCCTTCCACAGGGTAGGTCGGCCAGCCGCCTTCCTTGGTGCACACGTAGGCGGCGGTGTTCACGGCCGCACGATGCGCTTCCTTGAGCGGCGTGCCGGTCAGCAGCTTGCCGGTGAAGGAACCGGAGAAGGAGTCGCCTGCACCAACGGTATCGGCAACCTCGACGTGCGGGGTCAGCAGCGTGGAAACCTCGCCATTCTTGGTGGTGATGGTGCTGAACGTGGCGCCGCCGGTCAGAATGATGTACTCAAGGTCGAAGCGGTCGATGAACCACTTGCATGCCTCTTCGTCGTTGCACTCAGGAATGGAGAACATGTCGCGCATCATGATCAGCTCTTCGTCGTTGATCTTGAAGATGTTCGCATAGCCGAGCAGTTCTTCGATGAGTTCGTTGGAATAGAAGTTCGCACGCAGGTTGATGTCGAAGAACTTCAGAGCGCCTTCCTTGGTGTGCTTGAGCAGTTCGACGATGGTGTCGTGGGATTCGGGGGAACGCAGACCCAAGGTGCCGAAGCAGACGGCGTCGGCCTTGGACACGGCTTCGACGAGCTCGTCGGTGAGCTTGATGTGGTCC